>ERZ780178.2226-NODE-2226-length-11501-cov-4.583435_pt1 | contig 11501 bp, 9 predicted proteins | sample MGYA00511018_ERZ780178 | MGnify/ENA primary metagenome ERZ780178 (study PRJEB29588, sample SAMEA2151439) | human gut metagenome | biome: human gut; feature: human-associated habitat; material: faeces | place: Denmark | collected 2008/2010 ...
GGTGGTGTTTTTCGTCTCGACCGTGCCGATGCACTTGCCCTTGCGCAGAACGGTGACGCGGTCGGAGACCTCCATGATCTCGTTCAGCTTGTGGGAGATAAAGAGGATGCTCTTGCCCTCGGCCGCGAGGTTTTTCATGATCTGCATGAGTTCCTCGATTTCCTGCGGCGTCAAAACGGCCGTCGGCTCGTCGAAGATCAGGATCTCGTTGTCGCGGTAGAGCATTTTGAGAATTTCGGTGCGCTGCTGCATACCGACGGTGATATCCTCAATGATTGCATCGGGATCGACGTGCAGACCGTATTTCTCAGACAGCGCGAGAACCTTTTTGCGCGCGTCCTGCTTCTGCAGGAAGCCCATTTTGTTCGGCTCAACGCCGAGAATGATGTTGTCGAGGACAGAGAAGCACTCGACCAGCTTGAAGTGCTGATGCACCATGCCGATGCCGAGTTCGTTTGCGTCGTTCGGGTCGCGGATCTCGACCTTGCGGCCGTCCTTGTGGATCTCGCCCTCCTCCGGCTGGTACAAACCGAACAGGACGCTCATGAGCGTCGATTTGCCCGCGCCGTTTTCGCCGAGCAGGGCATGAATTTCTCCCTTTTTCAGCTTCAGGGTAATGTTGTCGTTGGCGATGATTCCGGGGAAACGTTTTGTGATGTTCAACATCTCAATCGCGTAATTCGTTTCCAAGTTTTTCGCCCTCCTTCCGTTTTTATGGCCCGCGCTTGCGAGGACGGAAACCATTGTATTCAGTATACTATAAATTGCTGCATAAATCAAAGTTATTTTGTTCATTCTGTCTGTTTTTTGCAAAAAACTCTTTGTCTGTTCTGCACTGCACGTTTTCCGGCGTTAGCTGCTAAGGCTGCGGGCCGGTTTGAACCGCTGTCCGCTGTATAGAAGCTGAAATCGACGGCATTGCCTTTTCCGGGGAAATGCACTATAATATTGATAACTATGTAAATTGGGGAGGAGGCACCTGCGATGCTGCCGGAGGGCTTTGCTGCGCGGATGCGCGCGCTTTTGGGAAGCGAATATGGGGACTTTCTCGCGTCCTTCGACCGGCCGCTCTGCACCGGTCTGCGGAAAAATCCGCTGAAAGCCGGCTTTACGGGAGATCTGTCCCGCTTTTCGCTCGCTCCCGTGCCATGGTGCCCGACGGGGTTTTACTATGACGCAGCCTCCCGGCCCGGTTTATCGCCGTATCACGCGGCGGGGCTTTATTATTTGCAGGAGCCGAGCGCCATGGCCCCCGCGGAGCTGCTGGACCCGCAGCCCGGCGAGCGCGTGCTCGACCTGTGCGCCGCGCCCGGCGGCAAATCGACGCAGCTGGCCGGGAAGCTGCAGGGCCGCGGGCTTCTCGTCTGCAATGAAATTAACGCCAAGCGCGCGAAGATCCTCGCGGGGAACATCGAGCGGCTGGGCATCGCCAACGCGCTGGTCCTGAACGAGCACCCGAAAAAGCTCGAGACGCGCTTCGAGGGCTATTTTGACAAGATCCTGGTCGACGCCCCCTGCTCCGGCGAGGGCATGTTCCGCAAGGAGGAGGCCGCCGTCACTGACTGGACCGAGGACACCAACGCTATCTGCGCCAACCGCCAGAGCGAGATCCTCACGTCCGCGGCAAAGATGCTGCGCCCGGGCGGGCGGCTGGTGTATTCCACATGTACCTTCTCGCCTGTGGAAAACGAGGGCGTGATCTCCGATTTTTTGTGGAGAAATCCCGATTTTTCTGTGGAAAACCGCCCCGCGCCGGACTTTTCCCCCGGCCGTCCGGACTGGGTGGAGCACCCCGCGCCGGGGCTTGAACACACCTTCCGCCTCTGGCCGCACAAGCTGCGCGGTGAAGGGCACTACGCGGCAGTCCTCAAAAAGGCCGGCGATGCGCCCGCGGCGGAGCTCCCGTTGGAGCCTGCGGCGAAGACGCCCGCGGAGCTGACGCAGTTCTGCCGCCAGACCGGCGCGGCGCTGCCAGAGGGAAAGCTTTTGCTGTTCGGGCAGGTGGCGTATCTCGTCCCGCAGGAGCTGCCGGAGATCAAGGGCCTGCGCGTGCTGCGCGCGGGGCTGGAGCTCGGGCAGACGATGAAAAACCGGTTTGAACCCGCGCACGCCTGGGCGCTGTGGCTGAAGGGGCTGGAAAACAGCGTCTCGCTCGCGGCGGACGCGCCGGAGCTCGGGCAGTATCTGTCCGGAAACGTACTGCCGTCGGGGCTGCGCGGCTGGACGCTCGTGCGGGTGGACGGGCTCTCGCTCGGCTGGGCGAAGGGCGACGGTACCCAGCTCAAGAATCACTATCCGAAGGTGCTGCGGCGCCCGGTCTGAGAAACAGGAGGAAGCAACATGGCAAAGACAGTCCTGATCGTGGAGGATGAACGCGCGATCGTGGAAATTCTCAAATTCAATCTCAAGCGCGAGGGCTATGAGACGCTCGAGGCGCTCGACGGCGAGACCGGCCTGCTCCTCGCGCAGACGAAGGATCCGGATCTCATCCTGCTGGACGTGATGCTGCCGAAGATGAACGGCTTTGACATCTGCAAGACGCTCCGCGCGGAAAACCGCACGACGCCCATCATCATGCTGACTGCCCGCGAAGAGGAGATGGACAAGGTCTTCGGCCTGGAGACCGGCGCGGACGACTATATGACCAAGCCCTTCTCCATGAAGGAGCTCATGGCCCGCGTCAAGGCCAATATCCGCCGCCGCAGCATGGAATACACTCCGGCCACGCCCGCCCAAGCGGCCAACACCGTCGAAGCAGGCGGTCTGGCCCTCAACCAGGAGACCTATCAGGTGACGAAAAACGGCGTGCCGGTCGACCTGACGCAGAAGGAATACGACCTGCTCAGCTATCTCATCCGCGAGCGCGGCAAGGTCTTCTCCCGCGAGGATTTGATGCAGCGCGTGTGGAACTATGAATACTACGGCGACATGCGCACCGTCGACGTGACGGTGCGGCGGCTGCGCGAGAAGATCGAGGACGACCCCGGCAAGCCCCGGTATATCCTGACCCGGCGCGGCGTCGGCTATTACTTTGCGGGATAACGTCCCCGCGCGGAAAGGAGGAGCGGCCTATGCGGTCTCTTCGCATGAAGATGGTCATGATCATGGTCATCCTGATCCTGGCGCTCATGCTGACGACCGGCGCGTTTTTGATGAGCGGCGTCGGCAATTTCTACGTCTCGCAGTTCTATGAGCAGATGGAAGAGACGTTCACCCCGGAATTCATCGTCCAGCTGCAGCGGCTTTCGGAGGAAGACAACGCCCCCGCGCAGATGAAGGCGCTGCTGATGGCCCAGGCGGGGCTCGGCATCGACATCACGGGCCGCAACGTCTACATCCTCGACCAGACCGGCTCCGTGCTCGACAGCTCCAACCAGAAGACCAGCGTCGCCATGACGCAGAACATCCTCTCCGCCATGAACGGCGAGGTCGGCCAGAGCAGCGCGATCACGAACAACTACATGGACCTCGCCGTGCCGGTCGACGCCGCGTCCGGCAGCTATATCGCCTACATCCGCGATAACCGCGCTACGGTCGATGCGCTGACGAGCGAGCTGCTGAGCATCATCCTGCGCGCGCTGGTGCTGGGGCTTGTGATCTGCGTGATTTTGTCGTTCCTGCTCTCGCAGATCCTCATCACGCCCATCCGCGCGCTGACCATCGGCACTAAGCGCGTCGCCGCGGGCGACTATACCGGCCGCGTCACGGTCGACAGCCGCGACGAGATCGGCGATCTGACCCAGAACTTCAACCACATGGCCAAGGTCCTGCAGGATACCATCGCCGAGGCCGAAAACGAGCGCAACAAGCTCTCGACCCTGTTCCTGCACATGACCGACGGCGTCGTCGCCTTCAACGCGGCGGGCAGCGTCATCCACTATAACCCGGCGGCCACGCAGATGCTCGCGCAGAACCTGTCGGACCAGACGACCTTCGACGAGATCTTCTCGAAGGAGGCCGAGCTCGACACCCTCCTGACCCTCCGCCGCCCGCAGTATATCGAGACCCAGAAGACCGTCGGCGACCGGGAGCTGGAGCTGTTCATGGCCCCGTTCTCGTCCGACCATACGCAGGGCGGCGTGCTCGTCGTCATCCACGACGTGACCGAGCAGCGCAGGAGCGAGCAGCTCAAGCGCGAATTCGTCGCCAACGTCTCGCACGAGCTGCGCACGCCGCTGACCAACATCAAATCCTACGCCGAGACCATCGTCGACACCGGCGACGAGCTGCCGCCCGAGCTGCGGCAGAACTTCATGAACGTCATCATCAGCGAGGCCGACCGCATGACCCGCATCGTGCAGGACCTGCTCACTCTCAGCAAGATCGACTACGGCAAGATGGAGATGAACATCTCCCGCTTCCCCTTCCTCAAGGCTGTGCAGAACGTCTACGACGCGGCGAAGCTCAACGCCGAGCAGAACCACCACCATACCATGACCCTCACCTGTGACGGCCCGATCCCTGACGTCAACGGCGACCGCGAGCGCATCGAGCAGGTCATCACGAATATCGTCTCGAACGCCGTCAAATACACGCCCGACGGCGGCCGGATCGACCTGCAGGTCGGCACGAGCGGCCCGAACGTCTTCGTCCGCGTCACGGACAACGGCATCGGCATCCCGGAAAAGGACCTGCCGCGCCTGTTTGACCGCTTCTACCGCGTGGACAAGGCCCGTTCGCGCGAGTCGGGCGGCACGGGCCTCGGCCTGTCCATCGCGCAGGAGATCCTGAACCAGCATAAGGGCCGGATCGAGATCTCGTCCGAGTACGGCAAGGGCACCTCAGTGCTCATCACCATGCCGGCGGCGGAGGCACAGGCATGACGCGCGGGGCAAACCGGAAGACCCGGGGGCCCGGCAGAAGGCTCCTGGAGATCGGCAAGGATCTGCTCATCGCGGCGCTGGTGCTGGTCAACCTGACGCTGGCCATCATGTGCCTGCCGAGCAAGACGCTCACGCAGACCAAGTGGCTGGCGGGCGCGCTGCGCCCGTTCGCGGGCCTGTTCGGCCTCAATGAGGCGGAGCTCACCTATACCGCGCCCGCGACCGGCAGCACGATCGTCGGCGCGGCGCAGCCGCTCATCATCACCCTTTCGACCGAGGCCGGGCGGCAGAGCGCGCAGTATGACTTCGCCGCGCTCGACGAGCTTTACGGCCAGTACGGCAGTCTGCTCGCGCAGGCGCTCGAGAGCGCCGAGACGCCGCAGACCTGCACCAGAACGGAGTTCTATGCCGCCCTGCGCGGCACCGGCGCGGCCTTTTGCTTCCCCGGCGCGATCTCGCCGTCGGTGCTCGGGGCGTGGCTGAACGTGCGCGCGCCCGAGGGCGGGCAGGCACAGTGGTACGTGCTCGCGCAGGAGGAGGACGGCGTCACGCTGTATCTGGCGGGCGAGCAGTTCTCCGCGGCGAAGACCGCCCTTCCGGCGCAGAGCCTGACCGCCCAGCTGGAGACGGCGGTGCCGGACGGCAGCTTCTTCGCCTTTGAGGCGGGGCAGGAGCCCTATTCCGCGCTGGACGGCCTCTCGCTCATCAGCGCGCAGAGCGCGCAGGTCAGCACCGGCCAGAGCGCGAACCCCTGCGACGCGCGCTTCATCTCCGCGCTCGCCTCGCAGATCGGCATCAACCCCTATGGCGACGCCCGCTTTGTGGATAACGACGGCACGACCTCGTTCACCGAGACGAACCTCTCCCTGCGCGTGAGCGCGCAGGGGCAGATCCTGCTGCAGGTCCTGCAGGCCGATCCCCGGTTCCAGAGCGCATCTCTGGACGAGCGCGACCGCATCGAGGCGGCGCGGAGTCTGCTCAGCAGCCTGACCGGCGACGACTACGGCGACGCGCGCGTCTACCTGCAGTCCTATACCGCGGACGGCACGCAGGCCGTGTGCACCTTCGGCTATTATCTCTCCGGCGTCGAGGCGGCGGCCGGCAGCGGCATCGAGATCCGCTTCGACGGCACGCAGATCACGCGGGCCAGCGTCCTTTACCGCCGCTTCACGCTCGACCTGCAGCCGGCGGCGCTGCTGCCTGCCGCGCAGGCCGCGGCCTGTCTGCCGCGGGGCGGGACGCTCCGGCTGCTGTATGCGGAAAATGCGGGCGGCGAGCTGGCCGTCGGCTGGCAAACAAACTGAGGAGGCCACGGATATGAGCGTTTCGCGCATGAAAAACCTGATCATTCTGGTCCTGAGCATCTGCGCGGCCTGCCTGCTCGCCGTGGCCGTCCCAAACCGGCTCTCGCAGACGCACGAGCAGCGCCGGATGCTCGCGGAGCTCAAGACGCTCTACGAGAGCTACGGGCTGCGCATCGAGCTCGACGAGCTGCCGCGCAGCCCGACGCTCTACAGCGTCGAGCTTTCCGAGAGCGGCGCGCAGACGGCCGCGCAGGCCCTGCTCGGCCAGAAGGCGGTGCAGCCGGACGGCGGCGACCGCTTTGAAAGCGAATACACCTCGGAGCTCGGCACGCTGACGCTCACGCGCACGGGCGGCTTTTCCGCCGTGCTGACCGGCGGCGCGCACGTCCGGAACTACGAAAAATCGGCGGCGAAGCTGCTGCACAGCATGGGCTTTCAGTTCCAGCAGCTCAGCCGCCGGCAGACGGAGGCCGGCGTCACGCTCGAGGCGGAGCAGACGCTGCTCGGCGTGCCGGTCTTCGGCAGCGGGCTGACGCTCAGCTATGCGGACGGGCAGCTGCAGCGCGTGGAGGGGACGTTCTATACCGGCAGCGAGGCCATCACGCGCGTCTCGGAGCAGGAATCCATCTCCGGCGCGGACGCGCTGGCGCGGCTGCTGGCCGGACGCGACGCACTCGGCTGGGTCGGCAGCGCCGTGACGGAGCTGACGCTCGGTTACCTGCCGTCGGAGAACGCGGGCACGGGTATGCGCTTCGTCCCGGTGTGGCGCATTGAGACGGACGCGGGCAGCTTCTACGTCAACGGGATCACCCGCGAGATCACGCCGCTGTGACCGTTTCCGGCCGGGCATGTCGAATTATGAAGAAAATATGAAGATAGCTGTTTCTGATTTGTCATTTTTCCTTTACATTCCTGCCCCGGTGTGCTATTCTAAAAGCGGCCGAAATTGGCTCTGTTAACATAATGCATTTCAGCAAACACTCTTAGTGTCAATCGATGCTGCGAAAGGTGTCAGACGACGCTACCAAAGAGGGGTACATTTTGATCAAATACATCGTTCAAGGCGGCACAAAGCTTTCCGGCTCCGTGACCATTTCCGGGGCCAAGAACGCGGCGGTCGCGATCCTGCCGGCGACGCTGCTCGTCTCGGGCCCGTGCCGGATCGAAAACGTTCCGGATATCTCCGATGTGCGTCTGCTGCTGGAGATCCTGCGCGATATGGGCGCGGAGATCCACCGCTACGGCCGCAACACGCTGGAGATCGACTGCTCCCGCGCCCGCAACGCCACCGCACCCATCGAGCTCGTGCGCCGCATCCGCGCGTCGTACTACCTGATCGGCGCGGAGCTTGGCCGCTTCGGCCACGCCCACGTCGCCATGCCCGGCGGCTGCAACTTCGGCGTCCGCCCCATCGACCAGCATATCAAGGGCTTTGAGGCCATGGGCGCCATGGTCGAGCAGTCCGGCGGCTATGTCTGCGCCGACGCCCCGAAGGGCGGTCTGCGCGGCGGCCATATCTATCTCGATATCGTCTCCGTCGGCGCGACGATGAACATCCTGCTCGCAGCAGTGCTTTGCAGCGGCATGACGATTATCGAAAACTGCGCCAAAGAGCCGCACATCGTGGATCTTGCGAACTTCCTGAACGCCATGGGCGCGCAGATTTCCGGCGCAGGCACCGACGTGATCAAGGTCCGCGGCGTCAAGGCGCTGCACGGCGGCTGCTATTCCATCATTCCCGATCAGATCGAAGCAGGCACCTATATGGCGGCCGCGGCAGCTGTCGGCGGCGATGTGCTGATCGAGAATGTCATTCCGAAGCATCTCGACTGCATCACTGCAAAGCTGCGCGAGATCGGCGCGGACATCACGGAATATGACGACGCCATCCGCGTCGAATCGGCCTACCGGCTGCACCGCGCAAACGTCAAGACCATGCCGTATCCCGGCTTCCCGACCGACATGCAGCCGCAGATCACGGTCTGTCTTGCTACTGCAGTCGGCACCAGTCTTGTGACCGAGGGCGTCTATGACAACCGCTTCCGCTACACCGCCGAACTTGGCCGCATGGGCGCAAACATTCAGGTAGAAGGGAAGACCGCCATTATCGACGGCGTGCAGACGCTGCACGGCTGCGAGGTCCGTGCCTGTGATCTGCGCGCAGGCGCAGCAATGGTTATTGCTGCCATGTGCGCCGAGGGCATGACGCTCATCGAGGACGCGCACTTCATCGAGCGCGGTTATGAGGATATCGTCGGCAAACTCACCGCACTCGGCGCGCACATCCGCCGTATCGAAACCTACGAAACCCCCAGCGTTTCAGAGGACGCAGGCTGAGAAAAAATTTCCCCGGCAGGACGCAGACGTGTCCCGCCGGGGTTTCTTTACATAAAAAGTCCCGGGTCAAATGACCTGGGACTTTCATATTTGCTTTGGCACAACCTGCATGATTTGGGGACCCCCGCAGCGCAATTTGCCGTTTTCATTAATTGGTCAGATACGAATCGTCTGTGATTGGAATGAAGTCGTCTATCGGCGTTAAGGTATCCAGGAACGCGCGCAGGTCCTCATAGCTGCATTCCTCTGTACTCATAAGCGTATCTGCCCACTCCAGCCGATTATCTGTCATGGAAAACAGGGAAACGTATTCAACGTGCAGATATCCCATGCCTCCGTCGTGAACAGCAATGCCGTTGCCATCATACGCATACAGGCAGTTACTGTAACTCCAGTAATTTTCTTCGCTTGAAACAACCTTTGCGCCGTCAAATGTATAAATATAATACCACACCGCTTTTTCCCGCACAATGAGTTCTGGTATGCCGTTCTTGTCAATGTCATACAGCGTATACTTCGTTGTATAGCCTGAACTCATCGTCGGGTGCACCAGCAATACCGCTTTATATTGCTCCATGTAGGAGTTGTCATTGGCAGCGCTTTGCCCTGTCTGCAGGTCGATATCCTCTTTATTTCCGCCAGTCCATTCGATATATCCCGTAAGACGTTCTGCATCTATGGAAACTGTTCCTACAAGAATATTCGCCTGATGCGTCCATTCGGCACTCTTCGTTTGAACTCGGATCTCAAACAACGCCTCTGTGTCATTCTTCCAGCAGCCATTCACGGCACTTCCGGACACGATATCCTCATTTCCCCACGGATAGTCAGCAAAATACGCATCCAATAATAGCTTTAATTGATCAAGCGGTAGCGGCTCCGCCGCACGCTCGTCCAATTCAGAACGGACGGCATATGTACGCAGATCCACATAAAAGATTTTGGGATCATCATAATTGGATGTGCCGCCATGCAGATATACAGCCGCGTACCCATCTTGAAGTTCGATTTCGCTGGCCCAATAATAACCTGGATCAAACTGCTCGATTCTCGCCAGCGTTTCCCCGGTGTAGGAAACTGCATAAAAATCAGGACCGTATTGTCCGCATAGATAGATTGCAGCGTCCCCGAAGGCAGCCCCCGTTTTTCTTCCCGCATAGTCAGAATTTTTCCACAGGCCCGCACCTGACTGTACATCCAGACAGACGACCGAGGTATTTTCGACAAAATAGTAGCAGGAGTCCTTCTGCCCAAGTTCCACAACTGCCGGCAGTTCCGTCATTGTGAATTTTGGAGTCTCATACCTCCATACAACATCCCCCGTACTGCGATAGGCGGTAATCGTGGCGTATTCATATGGCATTCCCTGTGCTTCATCATACCGCCCAGTAACCAGTTCGATTCTGGACGGGGCTTCTTTTGGTTCTTCTATCTGCGCCTCCGTCTGGCTGCCAGGGTCCTTTTCAACCTCTACTTCCTCATTCTGCGGCAGGGGATCAACTGCTTCGTTCTGTTTTCCACAGCTGATCAGCCCCGCTGACATCACAGCCAGAACTATCATGAGAAGGAATCGTTTCATTTTGCAGATACCTCCCATTTTTGTCCTTTCTTTCTTCATTCGTTTGCCGCATCTTGAAACGCCGGGAGCACCATATCCTCGTAGGCGCGCCCCAATACTTTTAGTTGGTTTTTTCTCTGGAAAGCAAAACGACCGTCTCGGTATGTGCTGCATACGGTTGGCCCGATCATCAGCGGTATAGTAACCAAAGAGGACAAAGAGCTGTTGGCTTCCTGCTATCGCTCCTGTCTGGAGTTGGCGGCAGAAAACAATCTGGAAAGCGTGGCGTTCTGCTGTATTTCCACAGGGGAGTTTCATTTTCCAAACGATCTGGCGGCAGAAATCGCGGTTCGGACGGTCAAAGAATATCTCAAAAAGCAAACCAGCGTCAAGAAGGTGATCTTCAATGTTTTCAAGGATTTGGACAAAGCCATCTACGAAAAGCTGCTCTGAGCCGATGGAACGGCTGAAAGCAGCATTACAGGACTGTGATGCCGTGGTGATCGGAGCCGGAGCCGGACTGTCCACGGCGGCGGGCTTCACCTACACCGGCGAACGGTTTGAAAAATACTTTTCCGACTTTGCGGCAAAGTACGGTATCCAAGATATGTATTCCGGCGGCTTTTTCCCGTTTGCCACGCCGGAGGAGCATTGGGCGTATTGGAGCCGATACATCTACATCAACCGCTATCATAAATGTTTTACCACGGCGGAAGCGGAAAAGGCTGTATTAAAGGCAGAAAACGAGAGCTTGACGGATAAGTTGAAAAAAAGTCAGCAGCAGAGTACCCTCAAGAAACTGCAAGATGCCAAGCTGCAAAGTGATTACGAAGCGGCGCAGGCTGTTCTTGAACGGATTCCACCGGATATTATCAAGGCATACGCACAGCGGGGCAACCGGGAAAGGAAGGTTGATCAGTATAGCGCACTGGAATAAGGATGAATGGAGCGGCCTTGCCGATTTGCTTGCAAATCTGATAGAAAAATACGCGACAGTTCTGGATTTGGACAACCTTCCGGAACCGCCGTATTCTTTTGGCGACAAAGAAACTGTAAATAATTTGGAACATCCAGAGGAAAGCATTGAAAACACAGAAACGGCATGATATAATTATCGTGCAATTGATGTCCAAACTCAATGTGGGGAGAAAAAAGTGTCCCTGCACTGAGGTACATAAACTTGACGGAGTGAATGACATGAATGGAAAGAATAAAAATAACAATCCGTCCGAGATGATCATCTATACAACAGAAGATGGATTGGCGAAAATTGAAACGACCTTTGACGGCGATACGGTTTGGCTGTCCATTGACCAGATGGCAGAGCTGTTTCAGCGTGATAGAAGTGTGATTGGCAAGCACGTGCGAAACATTTTCAAAGAGGGAGAGCTTCAAAAGACAGCAGTATGGGCAAAATTTGCCCACACTGCTGCCGACGGAAAAGTGTATGATGTCGATTATTATAATCTTGATGTTATC
>ERZ780178.2234-NODE-2234-length-11470-cov-5.601489_pt1 | contig 11470 bp, 9 predicted proteins | sample MGYA00511018_ERZ780178 | MGnify/ENA primary metagenome ERZ780178 (study PRJEB29588, sample SAMEA2151439) | human gut metagenome | biome: human gut; feature: human-associated habitat; material: faeces | place: Denmark | collected 2008/2010 ...
GGGTTCAAGGCGACGCGGGCCGTCGGCGAGTTTGGGATCAGCATGAACGACGGGCTTTACGAGGTCGTGCTGATCCGCGACATCAAAAATCTCGCGGATTTCAGCGCCGTGGCGGCGAAGCTGCTGTGGATGGACTTCTCCGACGAGAACTATTTCATCACCGCGCAGACCAGCGCGATCCGCTTTGAATTTGACGATCCTGTCGCATGGACGCTGGACGGCGAGTTCGGCGGGAGCGTGACAGACGTCACGATTCAAAATCACAGCCGCGCGATCGAAATGATCGTGCCGCGATAACAAAAGGAATAACCGTTATGCAGCTTCGTTTTGCCGTTCCGTCCGACGCAGGAGCGCTGCTCCGCATCTATGACGAGTACATCAACACCTCGATCACCTTTGAATATGCCCTGCCGGGCGAGGCCGAATTTGCCGCGCGCATCGCGGACATCTCGGCGGAGTATCCCTATCTGGCGCTGTTTGACGGCGGCGTCCCAGCGGCCTATGCCTACGCGCACCGCGCACAGGCGCGCGCGGCCTACGGCTGGAACGCGGAGCTGTCGGTCTACGTCAGCCGCGACGCGGCCGGGCGCGGGCTCGGCACGAAGCTCTATACCGTCCTTCTCGCGCTGCTGCAGAAGCAGGGCGTGCGCACGGCCTACGGCGTCGTGACCATGCCGAACGACGCCAGCAGCGCTCTGCACCAAAAGCTCGGCTTCCGCACGCTCGGTACCTACCACAATACCGGCTACAAAAACGGCCGCTGGCGCGATGTGGTCTGGTTTGAGAAGCCCATCGGCTCGTTCACCGGCGAACCCCGGCCCCTCATCCCCATCACCCGGCTCCCGGACGCCGCCGCCATCCTCGCCGCAGCCAACACATAAACCGACACCCGCCCCGCGCCGCCAAAAGCAGCGCGTGGCGCAGCGCTTTCGGCAGAGAAAAAGACCGCAATCAGCAGGAGGCAACGCCGGGTTGCCTGCGTGCAACCCGCATGTGGTTTACTTTTGACAGAATATTCATGTAAAATCAGGAGTGTGAAGGGTATGACGCTCAGAGAAAAACTGATCGTATCAAGAAACAAGGCCGGACTCTCGCAAATGGAACTGGCCAATCAGCTCGGTGTATCCCGGCAGGCGGTCTCCCGCTGGGAAAGCGGAGACACAACGCCGACCATGGACAAGCTGAAGACGCTGGCAAGGATCTACGGCGTATCGCTGGACTGGCTGTGCAGCGATGCCGCGGATCGCGAACCCCCCGAAGCAGCAAAACCAGAAGCAGACAGGCCCCCGGACGATGCCCCTGCGGGAAAGGAAGGTGAGAAAAAACAGAAAATCAGGGCCATCGCGATCGCACTGACGATCGTCGTGATCGCCTTCATCTGTGTATGGTTTGCAGCAAGAAATATGAGTAACGAAGCAGACAGCACACAAATTGAAGATATGGAACATGAAGAAATCGATATTCCAGATCAGGATGAAAGCGGATTTGATTTTGAGTGGAAGGATTAACGTATGAGAAAGAAAATACGGTGGACGCTGCGCCATCATAGAGGAATGTTGTCAGGAAAACGCACAGATACAGGCGTTCAGAGCAACTTTACCGAAAAATCCCAATGAGGTATTTGACTACTGGCAGTACTATTGAAAGGAGATACTCAATGAAAACGCACCTTCGTATTTTGTCGAGTAAAAATGGGAGAGTTAGAAGCGCCATTGTAAGGCATCTTCTTTTAGCAGCAATGCTGAGCGGGATGCTTATGATGCTTTGCTGTGCTGTGTCGGCAAATGACGAGCCTGTGCTCAGCCCGTGGGCGAAGGAGGAGGCATTCGCGGCGGAGGAGGCGGGGATCCTTCCGGACGCTCTGCATGGCGATCTGAGGGGCGCGGGAAATCGCGGACAGGCGGTCTGGTATCTCGTGAAGCTCACGGAGACGGTTTTGCAAAAGGAACTGCCGAATACCGCGGAAGGTGTATTTCCAGACATGGAAAATACATTCTTCGAAGAAAAGGCGGAAAAAGCCTATTCCGCGGGGATCGTGACAGGCTATGCCGACGGGAGCTTTGGCGCGGGAAATCATATCAGGCGCGAGGAATACGCGGCGATGCTGTATCGGCTGTTTCAGTATCTGGAGCGGGAAACGGGGAAACAACTGCTCCCGGACGATCTGCAGACGCGGCCATATGCAGACGAAAAAGAGATCTCCGCATGGGCCCTCGACGCCGTACATGCACTGTCCGTGATGGGCATTCTGGGTGGAGACAGCCGCGGAGACTTTTGCCCCGACAAAAATATCAGTCTGGAGCAGATGATCGTGCTATCCCGCCGCTGCTGGAAATACTGCACGGATAAAAGCTGAGGAACGGAGCGTGATCGCCCGCCTCGATAGACACTGATCGAAGCAGAGATACCTGCGTTCCACAGGTATCTCTGCTTTTGATATGCAGGAACCGCTTGTGATTTTCAACAGAAAATCAGAAAAAATTTGTTGCTTTTCGATATGGATTTTTCGGGCGGCACTGCTATACTGTGTGCATGGGAAATGCTCCACAAAAACCCATAAAAAGAGAAAAACAGGGAGGAAACATCTATGACTGGCATTGGATTGATCATTGTCTTCATTTTTGCCATTGCACTGATGATCTTCTGCATCAGCAAGCTGAAGATCCATCCGTTCCTTGCGATCATGGCCATTTCTCTGGTATTCGGCCTGATCGCCGGTATTCCGCTGGTCAACACCACGGACGCCGACGGCAACACCGTCAGCGGCATTGCCAACGTCATCGGTGCCGGCTTCTCGGGCACGTTCTCGAGCATCGGCATCGTGATCATCTTCGGCGCTCTGGTCGGCACGCTGCTTGAGAGCACCGGCGCGGCGCTCAAAATGGCCGACTGCGTAGTCAAGCTCGTCGGCAAAAAGCATCCGGAGCTTGCCATCGAGCTCATGGGCTGGATCGTCTCCATCCCCGTGTTCTGTGACAGCGGCTTCGTCGTTCTGAACCCCATCCGCAAGGCTATGGCCCGCCGGACCGGTGCGTCGAGCGTCGCGATGTCCGTCGCACTGTCCATGGGCCTGTACATCAGCCACTGCTTCATCCCGCCCACACCCGGCCCCATCGCGGCTGCCGGTACGCTGGGCTGCGGCGATAATCTGCTGCTGGTCATGGGCCTTGGCGCTCTGTGCTCCATCCCGCCGCTGGTCGCGGGCTACTTCTTCGCAAAGTACATCGGCAAGAAGGTCAAGGCTGCCGACGACATCGTCGCGGACGGCGACGTCAAGACCTATGAGCAGCTCGTGGCCGAGTTCGGCAAGCTGCCGAGCGGCTGGCTCGCATTTGCGCCGATCGTCCTCCCCATCATTCTGATGGGCCTGGCCTCCGCGTTCTCCATGGCGGGCGTCAAGGCGGATTTCATCAGCTTCCTCGGCACGCCGATCATCGCCCTGGCTGTCGGCTGCATCATCGCCATCATCAGCCTCTTTGCCGCCAATAAGGGCAAGGACTTCTACAAGCTCACCGACGACACGCTGAAGACCGTCGGCCCCATCCTGTTCGTCACCGCTGCCGGCGGCGTGCTGGGCAAGGTCATCGCGTCCTCCGACATGGTCAACTTCATCAAGGCCAACGCGGAGATCTTCGAGAGCATCGGCATCTTCTTCCCGTTCCTGCTGGCCGCCATCCTCAAATCCGCGCAGGGCTCCTCTACCGTCGCCATCACCACCACGGCCGGTATCGTCGCGCCGCTGCTGCCGGTCCTGGGGCTGGATTCCCCGGCGCTGTCCTGCCTGACGGTCATCGCCATCGGCGCAGGCGCCATGACGGTGTCGCACGCGAACGACTCCTACTTCTGGGTCGTCACCAACTTCGGCGAGATGACCCCGCAGGACGGCTACAAGACGCAGACGCTCGGCACGCTCGTCATCGGCGTCGTGTCCATCATCGGCGTGTTTATCGTGTCCCTGTTCCTGCACTGATCGTTCTGATTCCCCGCAGGGGATGGGTTCGCCCATCCCCTGCTTTTTAACTTTTTTAACCCTGTGTTGAAGCAACCCTGCACAATTGCGTCCGCGCGCTTCGGCGGATCTTTTCCGCCAATCCTGCGGTTTGAAAAGCTTGAAATACATACAGTATTCCTGCGCTTTTCAAATCTTGGCTTGACGGAAAATCTCTCGCCGAATCTGCTTGCCGAATTGTGCAGGCTTGCCTTAACCCGCTTTTTAACCCTTTTCGTCCTTGCTTTTTCCCGGGATGCTTTTTATAATGGGGACAACTAATAGAATGCCCCCAAGCGAAGGAGGAACTATCATGCAAACTCTCAGACAAGACGCGCAGGCCATCATCGACAAGGCACTGGCCGACGCGCTGCCGGATTCCGCCGTGCGCCGCGCGCTGGAGCAGTTTCAGAAGCCGGAGGGCCGGCTCGTCCTGATCGCTGCCGGCAAGGCTGCCTGGCAGATGGCCAAGGCCGCCTATGACGTGCTGGGCACGGCGATCACGAGCGGGGCAGTCATCACAAAATACGACCATGTCAAGGGCCCCATCGGCGCGCTGGAGCTGTTCGAGGCGGGCCACCCCGTGCCGGATGAGAATTCCTACCGCGCCACGAGCCGCGCGCTGGAGCTCGTCAGCGGGCTGAGCGAGCGGGATACCGTGCTGTTCCTGCTCTCGGGCGGCGGCTCTGCTCTGTTTGAAAGTCCGCTGGTCCCCGCGGAGGAGATGGCGGACGTCACGAAGCAGCTGCTCGCCTGCGGCGCGGACATCGTGGAGATGAACACGCTGCGCAAGCGCCTCTCCGCGGTCAAGGGCGGCCGGTTCGCCGAGCGCTGCCTGCCCGCGAAGGTCTTTTCCATCGTGCTGTCCGACATTCTGGGCGATCCGCTGGATATGATCGCCTCCGGCCCGGCCTATCCCGATTCGTCGACCTGCGCACAGGCGCTGGAGGTGGTGCGAAAATACGGCCTGCGGCTCTCCGAGCGCGCGCTGGAGCTTCTGGCGCAGGAGACGCCGAAGACGCTCACGAACGTCGAGACCCACATCACCGGCAGCGTCCGCCAGCTCTGCGCCTCCGCCGAGCAGACGGCCCGGGCGCTCGGCTACACGCCCGTCATCCTGACGGCGAGCCTGCGCTGCACCGCGCGCGACGCGGGCAGTTTCCTGGCCTCCATCGCGCAGTGCCACCAGGACAGCAAAACCTCGCTCGCCTACATCGCCGGCGGCGAGACCGTCGTCCATCTGACCGGCCACGGTCTTGGCGGCCGCAATCAGGAGATCGCGCTTTCCTCTGCGCAGGAGATCGCCGGTCTGCGCGATACCGCCGTCTTCTCCTTTGGCTCCGACGGCACCGACGGCCCGACCGACGCCGCGGGCGGCTACTGCGACGGCGATACCTGTGCGGCGCTGGCGGCAAAGGGCATTTCGATCCCCGACGTGCTGCAGGATAACGACGCCTACCACGCGCTGCAGGCCTGCGGCGGTCTGATCCTGACCGGCCCGACCGGCACCAACGTCAACGACCTGTCCGTCCTGCTGATCCGCAGATAATACAAAAACCGCTGCCCTCGGGCAGCGGTTTTTTGCAGCACCGGGCGCGGAAAAGCTTCCCGCGCCCGGTTTTTCGTTATTCCTCCGCAAACAGTGGGACGAAGCGGAATGTCCGGCAGTCGACCAGCCCGCGGTTGGTCAGCCGCAGCTCCGGCAGGCAGGCCAGCGGGACCAGCGCCATCGTCATATACGGCGAGTTGATCACGCAGCCCATCTGCTTCCACGCCGCGTCGAGCTTCGCGACCAGCTCCGCCATCTCGCGCACGGGCAGATCGTTCATCAGGCCCGCGATGGGCAGCGGCACCACCGCCAGCACCTTGCCGTCCGCGACCGCGCACATGCCGCCGCCGCATTCGACCAGCGTGTTGGCCGCCAGCGCCATATCCGCGTCGTTCGTGCCCGCGACCAGCAGATTGTGCGCGTCGTGAGAGACGGTCTGCGCCATCGCGCCCTTCTTGAAGCCGAAGCCCTTGAGGAAACCGACGCCCTTCGTGCCCGTCTCGTGGTGGCGCTCAAAGACGACCATCTTCATGACGTCATGCCCGGCGTCCGGCTCGACAAAGCCGTCCTTGACCGGCAGGTCGAGCAGCCGCTCGTAGTTGCCCACGCGGTTCGGGATGATCTCGATCACGCGGGTTTTGACCGTCTTGCCGGCCCCGGCCGGTGCGGCGATGCGGAAGCTCTCGGCCGTGATCGGGTGGCCGACGTGCATCGTGTGGAAGACGTGCTCCGGGAAGTTGGCGGGCCCGATCTCCACGCACATCTGCCCGTTTTCCGCCACGACGTCGCCGTCGATCATCGTCCGGGTGATGCGGATGTCCTGCAGATCGTCAAAGAACACGATGTCCGCGCACTTGCCCGGCGTGATGCTGCCCATCTCGTGGTCCATGCGGAAGCAGGTCGCGACGTTGATCGTCACATACTGGATCGCCTTGATGGGGTCGAGTCCCTCCTTGACGGCGCAGCGGACGATGTGGTCCAGATGGCCCTCGTTGATGAGCGTGTCCGGGTGCGTGTCGTCGGAGATCAGGCAGGCGAAGCGGTCGTCGATCCTGTTGTCCAGCACGGCCTTGATGATGACCGGCATATCGTGCCAGGCGCTGCCGTAGCGCATGAGCGCATACATGCCGTGGCGCATCTTCTCCAGCACGTCCTCGGCCCGGGTGGATTCATGACAGCAGCGGATGCCGGAGGCGATGTAGGCGTTCAGCGCAGCGCCGGTGTCGGGAATGGAGAAATGGCCGGTGATGATGTTGTCGGACTTCAGCGTCTCGGCCAGCTCTGCGTGGATGTTTTCCTCCGCGCCGATCACGTTCGGGAAGCTCATCATCTCGCCAAGACCCATGATGCCGTCCCAGGTCATCATCTCGCGGATATCGTCTGCGCGGATCGCCGCGCCGGTATCCTCAAACCCGGCGACCGCCGGCACGCAGGAGGGCGCGTTCGACATGGCCTTGAGCGGGGAGCGCTTCGCGTCCTCGATCATGATCCGGACGCCGTCCTTGCCGCAGACGTTGCAGATCTCATGCGGGTCCATGAAAATGCCGGTCGTGCCGCAGGGGACGACCGCCTTCGCATATTCGCCCACGGAGATCATGGACGATTCTACGTGGATATGCCCGTCCATAAAGCCGGGTGCGATGTACTGGCCGCCCGCGTCGATGACCTTTGTCTCCGGCCCGATGCAGTGCGACGCGTCGCCCACGAGCGCGATGCGGCCCTCGGCGATCGCAACGTCGATGCCCTCCTGGATCTCCGCCGTGCAGACGTTGACCAGACGGGCGTTTTTGATGACCGTCTCCGCCTTCTGTACGCCCATGGCGACCCGCGCCATCGTACGCGTCACCTCATACAATGGCTTCTTGCAGAATTTGTTCAGCATGCTGGTTCCTCCTTCATCTTTGCAGGTCCGTAAATCCGGCCGCTGCTCCTGTGCAGGGATCTGATACCCCTACAGTACCACAGTCCATCCCCGATTGCAACGCCCCGCCGGAAAAGCCGCCGCAGAACCTGCGCAGAAACTTCAGATAGAATGAAGAAACATTTTACGTGACAGCCGCGGCTGGTATGCTATAATGTTCCTGATACAAAAAGCGATAGTTAGGAGAATGACAGTGAGAGCATGGAAAGTGATCGGCAGATGCCTGTTGGTGCTGCTGTGTGTGGTTTTGGTGATCGCGATCGTCGGCATCGCGCAGTTTTTCCACCGGTCGGATCCGAAAAACGTGAAGCGGTACGACACGGACAACCCCTTCATCACCGGCGAAACGGCAATTTCGGCGCACCGCAGCGGCGCGGGCGATTATCCGGAGGAGACGCTGGCCGCGTTCCGCGGCTGCGTGGAAAATCCGGATTTTGCGGTGGATTATTTTGAATTCGACCTGCATATGACGGCAGACGACATTCTGGTGCTCTCGCACGACGCCACGCTGGACCGCGTGTCGGACGCAGCGGCCGTATTCGGCGCGGAGAACGTCCTCGTCCGCGACAAGACGCTCTCAGAGCTCAAGCAGCTGAACATGGCGGCGCAGTTTGTGACCGACGCGGGCGAGGCGCCGTATGCCGGCCTGCACGGCGAGGCCGTGCCGGACGAACTGCGGATCCTGTCCCTCGACGAGGTGCTGGACTATCTGACCGCGGCCGGGGAATTCCGCTACATCATTGAGATCAAGGACGGCGGCGAGACCGGTCTGGCCGCGGCGGATCAGCTGTACGCGACGCTGAAAGAGCGGGGACTGCTCGACCGGGTCATCATCGGCAGCTTCCGCGACGAGGTCGCGGCCTACATCACGGCCAACTACCCCGATACCCACCGCAGCGCCAGCCCGGAGGAGGTCGTGCAGTTCTATTTTGCCGCCCTGACCGGCAAAAAGGATTTCACCTGCTCCTACGACGTGCTCCAGCTGCCCTTCGGCGACGCAAGAGAGAGCTATGGCCTGAATCTGGGAACGACGACCATCATCAACTTCGCCCATGCGCATGACCTTGCCATGCAGTACTGGACCGTGAATGACGAAGCTGACCTCGCCTACCTCGCCAGCGTCGGCGCCGACGCCCTGATCACCGACTACCCCGACCGCGCCGCAGCCGTCCTGCAGGGGATGGGGTAAACGCATGCATAGAAAAAGAACGCCATCCGGGTGGATGGCGTTCTTTTTATCGTTTCTGGGGAGCGTTACTTGTAGAAGCCCGGGTTCTGATAGCCGGCTCCGCTGGGCTCGCTTTCCAGCATGGTCAGGATGGCGTCGCGGCAGCCGCGGACCATGACGTCCTGCTCTTCGGGCGCGCGGCTGACCATCTGGTTGGTCGGGCTGGTATAGAACCAGAGTCCCTCGTCGGCGGCAAGCCCCACGCCGTCCTTGTCGGTGATGGCGTCCGGGTCCAGACCGAGCGTGTCCCGGATCTCATCGCGGGAGTAGAAGACCCACTTCGCTTCGGGCATGGTGTTTTCCCACTTGCAGCTGCTGATGTCGCCGTTCTCCGACTTGCCGGGGCTGTAGACCTCGATCGTGTAGGCGTGGATATTGTAGCGGCCGTATGCATAGTCGATCAGCTCGGCGGCGGTGGGGTAATCCTCGTTGGAGCTCATGCTGTAAAATCCGCGGCCGGTGTAGTCCTGGAAGGCCTGCGCCATCTGGGCGGCGGTCTGCTTCATGAACGGGATCTCGGCGTCGTCGGGGTTTTCCGCGTCGTAGGCGCGATAGCACCACGGGTAGAGGACGGACTGGATGCCGGTGTGCAGCGAGACGAGGGCGTCGATGTCGTGCGTGTACAAAAACCGCTGCAGCGCCTGGATCTCCGGCTCGGTGGCGGGGGCGGTGCCGGCGGTGGTCCAGTTCACATTGCCGACCTGCTGGCCGTCCTTCGTCTCGATGTCATACCGGTTCCACTGGTAATCGAAGGTGCGGTTCATGTCGATCCCGCTGGTGCGCGGATCGTCGCCGAGCACGCCGTTTTCATCCCAGTCCGGGCTCTCCATGCCGAAGACGGGGAGGTCCCGCGACGGCGTGTCGTCCGCCTTGCCGCGATAGAGCGTGGCGATGAAGCCGTCGCCGTCGATGTCCGTGTAGGGATCGCTGAAGGGGATGTTGTTGCCGTTTGCGTCCTGCGGGCGCAGGTTCGGGCGGGTGTTGACGACGAAGGACTGCTCATAGCCGTCCGGGTTGATGACCGGGATGACATAGATCGTGTAGGTGTCGAGCAGACCCTTGACATAGGCGTCGTCCGAGCAGAGCGTCAGCCACCAGGCGGTGTACATGGCAGAGGAAGCGCTTTCGCGTTCGCCGCCGTGGATGTTGGCGAAGACGCCGATCCCTGTTTTCTCCTCGGCCGGGATCGCCTTGTTGGTGATCTCCAGGCACCAGAGATCGCGCTCCTGCCAGGTGGTGCCGATGGAATAGAGGTCGGTGATGTCGGGATACTGTTCGGCCATTTGGGAGAGCTGCGCTTCCAGCTCTGCGAAGGTGTAGCGCGCGTTCCAGTCGATGTCCAGCCCCTCCGGGATCTCGCTGGGCGCGTCGGGGCGGGCATCGAGAGACAGCCGCTCCGCTTTTTTGCCGCCCGCCGCGCTGCAGGCGGCAAGACCAAATACGAGGATCAGGGAAAGACAGAGGTACAGGGCCCGTTTGGTGAGAGATTTCATGTTGGTTTCTCCTTTCTGTCCGGCTTGCAAGCGGAACGGTCCGCAGCGGCAGGGAAGGCAGTGAGCTTCCTGTATGTGCTGCTTTATCGAATTACCGATTTACCACGCTAATATACTACGCGATTTCGCCCCATTCCGCAATCGGTAATTCCAATAAGATTCCACCGCATTTTCCGTAAACTGTTGTACAAGGGCAACAAGGATCAGGGAGGCGGACCGGGGAGGAGCGAAAAGAACGCCCACCATCCGGCGGGATGATGGGCGTTTGTATCAATAGGAACACATCTATGTATGCTTCCGCGCGCATCCGCTGCGCTGATTTTCCGCTTCTTCAGGATCACTGCATTGCGGTTCCTCGGAATAGAAGACTCGCATGTCATCCAAGCGGAGGCACGCCAGTCGGCCGCGGAGGCCTGAGCGAGGATCGCCTGTTTCGGGGAGCATGCAGCCGCAGTCGATCCCGATCCAGCCGGGCGCATCCCATACTGCCATGGGATCGTCGGATTGGAAATGGTGGGTCGGCGTGTGACCGAAGATGACGGTCCGGCCCTCCAGAACCGGAAATTTCTCAAATCGCATCCAGACAGCGAAATCCCGCGCACATTTGTATTTGCCGCCGTACCCCTCGTACAAGTCTGCGGGAGCCGCGTGCGTCAGGAGGTATTGCCTGCCGTTTACCGTCAGCTCCGCGTTGACTGGCAGCTTGTCCAGATATTCGAAGATCTCCTGCCGAACAGTCTTCTTTATGCGCTTCAGATGGTCGTGCGTGACCTGGCCTCCGTTTCGATACCACAGAGCCTGTTTGCGTTCATAGTAGGATCCCGGGCAGTCCTCATCCGCCGGGGGAGGGTAATAAAGCGCGTTCATCATCATCAGTTCGTGGTTGCCCAGAAGCATGTTGGCATTTGGCATCGCCATGATCCGGCGGAGGATCCCGATGCCGTCCGGATTCCGATCGATCACGTCGCCGAGGACATAGAGCGTGTCCTCAGCCCGCAGGCCGATCTGCCTCATGACGGAATCAAACCGCCGCTTCTGCCCATGGATATCAGACATGACATAGATCATGGTGTTCCGCCTCCTTTTTCGCAGCACAAATAAATTACCACACTTTCGGAAGAATAGCGATCAAAAAATCGTGACCGGCAGGGGGCGCTGCGGGGCCCATATTCCAAAAAGAAATGCCATCCATTTGGATGGCATTTCTTTTTGTGTTTTCACTACACTATAGATGAACCCCCCGACTTGTCGGAGCTGTTTCAATCAACTACAAAATCAAGCACGCTTCTAC
>ERZ780178.2241-NODE-2241-length-11435-cov-3.336731_pt1 | contig 11435 bp, 10 predicted proteins | sample MGYA00511018_ERZ780178 | MGnify/ENA primary metagenome ERZ780178 (study PRJEB29588, sample SAMEA2151439) | human gut metagenome | biome: human gut; feature: human-associated habitat; material: faeces | place: Denmark | collected 2008/2010 ...
ATTCTGATTGAAAACTGGAATAAAAAGCGGAAAGTAAGAGTGGAAAGCTTAAATGATATTACTTATCAGACAGCATTTCTTATCGGACTTTTTCAGGTACTTGCAATTATTCCGGGAACCTCCCGTTCCGGTGCAACCATTATCGGAGCACTTTTAATCGGAGTATCCCGTGTGGCTGCGGCAGAGTTTACATTTTTCCTGGCTGTGCCGGTTATGTTTGGCTGGAGCCTGATCAAACTTATTAAGTTTGGCATTGCGTTTTCTGCTCAGGAACTTTGTGTCTTAGGCTTAGGCTGCGTGGTAGCATTTGCGGTATCTGTAGTAGTCATCCGTTTCCTGATGGGCTATATCAAAAAACACGATTTTAAAGTATTTGGCTGGTACCGGATTATTCTTGGAGCCATTGTTTTAGGCTATTTTGCACTATAGGAACCGGTTAAGAAAATGAGAGATTCTTCCGATATAAAGAATGGAACAGATTGTTTTAAGCAAAAGGATTTGCTTATAGATATTTTCAAGGAGGAATTTTTATGAACACAAACGCAGTAAATCAGGTGGCAGAAAACGTTTCTGGTTATACGGAATCGGAAAAGAGCAGCAAAGTCTCCGGAAAAACCATTGGAGAGCCAAAGCTTTCGGATAAGGCGAAAGAGTATTATGAGAAGCTGAAAAAGAAATTTAGCACGATGGATTTCATTCTGGTATCCAAGGATATGAAAGAGACAGCAAAAGCCAATGCAGGACAGTATGCCAATGCCAACAAAATGGTGGTTCTAATTGATGAAGAGAAGATTGAGCGGATGGCAGAAGATGAGTCTTACCGGAAACAGTACGAGGGAATCATAGCCAATGCATCCAGTCAGCTTGCAACCATGCAGAGTCGGTTTGCGAATGGACAGAGTGGTGTGAAGGCATATGGCATTCAGGTAAATGATGGCGGCAATGCATCATTTTTTGCAGTTGTAGATAAGTCTTTAGCTCTTCAGAAGAAACGTATCGAAAAGAAACAGGAAGAAAATCGTGCAGAACGTAAGAAAGCTCAGAAGGAAGCTTATGAGAAACGAATGAATAAGGAGGATGAAGATACATCTTCCGTTAAGAAATCGGACAAGACTGACAGCACGGATAAAACTGGTAAGAGTGAAGATCTGGTAACGGTTACTGCCGGTTCGCTGGAAGAACTGGAAAAGAAAATCCAGGATATGTTATATGACAGCATGAGCGATTATGTATTTACACCACAGGAAAAACAGGTTGGCTGGAATGTAGATTTTCGTGGATAATAAATAAAAGGCAGGATAGAATATGGAAAAGAGCCCCTATCTATTGCACTCCGGGCAGCCCTGACTTTCTTAATCTACTGGGAAATCAAAGTGGAGAAAAAGGACTGCCTGGAGTAGAGGCCCGATTCGTATGCTGACGTTCCGGAAGGGAATGGATAAACTGGCGTGGTGTCGTTCCATAGCGTTTTTTAAATTCCCGGTAGAAGTAGGAAAGGCTGCTGAAACCGGCAGTCATGGCGGCATCTGTAATGGAAAGCGCCTGCTGTTCTAAGAGGTCGGCAGCCTTTTGCAGGCGCAGGCTCTTGATATAATCTAAGCATGACATTCCGACATATTTCTTAAAAAAGCGCATGAAATGGTATTCGCTGAAATAGCAGGAGGATGCCAGGCTTTCAATAGAAATATTTTCGGTATAATGTAATCCGATATATTCTAAGACACCCTTAATCTTCTGGGTATGTTCGCTTTGAAGCTGTGGCTGCTCAGAACTTTTGCTACAGTACGGAAGTAGAAGGGTAAGAAGCTTTAACAGCAGGGATTTTAACATCAGTTCATATCCCGGCTGGGCAGCGGAATAACAGCTGCTGATTTCATAGAACAATGCGAGGGCATCCGGGTAGACCGGGTGCTCTTTTACTATATGAAAAGGGGGAATCAGCTGCTGCTTGGCAAGGGGCATCAGATATCGCATGGCACAGATATCTGCAGAGGATGCACCAAGGAAATCAAGGTGAAAGACATATGTTTCCGAATGCATATGCCCGGCAGGTAATATGGCAATGGAATGCAGAGCCAGTGGAGGAATAAAAACGAAATCTCCAGGCATAGCCTGAAAGCTTTCAAGGTCAACCTGATACGTACAGACACCGCTGGTAATCAGGGTAAATTCAGCCTCTTCATGCCAGTGTGGCGTAACAATGGGATATCGTTCCTGCAACGTAGTAAGATATTTCTTTAATGGAAAAATTCGTTCGCCATGAACGGCCTTTTCTTTTTGTTCCAGAGGGAGTTGTTTTTTATCTTTCATGGGAACCTCCTTTTAATGTTGCTTATTTAAACAGCATTTATCCTGATTTTTTATACAAACAAAATGAAAGAAATGGAATTTTGGATGCAGACGGTGGAAGGTAGGTCTGATGCAAAACAGCGCATTTCTAAAATACATTTTTTCTTTCTATGATAAAAACAGTCTTTCCAATGTTTGACAAGATATCTGTACCGTTCGCCGAAGTATGGATGCATGATAAGGATTGTTAGGCGCACTTAGAATTTCATACAGTAATAGCCAACGCTGGCACAGGGACGTGCCGGCGAGGCGCATATGAACATGGATGTGAATTTGCGCCGGTTGGCAGATAAAATAATATTAATACTGAAATTCTTAGTGCGCCTTACTATCTTTATGCAGCATCCACACTCGACGGACGGTGCAGATATCCTCGTCAAAGCAAGCGGAAAGACAGTTTATAATCAAGAAAAAATGTATCTAAGAAATGCTGCTATTTTGTATCCTATAACCTACCTTCCACCGTCTGCATCTGAAATCCATAATCATATCGTTAATTTTGTTCTACATAAAAGAGCAGGATTGTGCAATAAAAACGCAAATATCACGGAAGAAACTTCCTGAAACTTCGTATATAATAACAGTATCATACAAAGAACGAAGTGTAAATACAGGAATAATGGAAATATGGAGGATGAGAACATGAAGAAAAAATGGTGGCATGACAAGGTGGCATATCAGATTTATCCAAAGAGCTTTCAGGACAGCAACGGAGATGGAATCGGTGATTTGAGAGGAATCATATCCAGACTGGATTATTTAAAGGAACTGGGTATCGATATCGTATGGCTTTCACCGATTTATAAATCCCCATTTGTAGACCAGGGATATGATATTTCAGATTATTATAATATTGCTGAAGAATTCGGAACCATGGAAGAGTTTGATGAGTTGCTTGCGGAAGCAAAGAAACGTGATATGTATATCGTAATGGATCTGGTGGTAAATCATTGCTCCGACCAGCATGAGTGGTTCCGGAAAGCACTGGCAGACCCGGATGGAGAGTATGCAGATTATTTCTATTTTGTGAAAGGAAAAGATGGCAAGGCTCCAAGTAATTACCGTTCCTATTTTGGTGGAAGCACCTGGGAGAAGGTGCCAAATAGTGATAAATACTATCTTCATATGTTTGCCAAAGAGCAGCCGGATTTAAACTGGGAGAATCCGGTAGTGCGTCAGAAAATCTATGAAATGGTAAACTGGTGGTTAGACAAAGGCGTGGCAGGATTCCGTATAGATGCAATTATCAATATCAAGAAAGATATTAACTTCCCGTCCTTTGAGCCGGATGGACCGGATGGACTTGCAACATGCATCAAGATGGTGGAAGCAGTAAATGGAGTAGGAGATTTCTTAGAGGAATTAAAGCATGAGACCTTTGAGAAGCACGATGCCTTTACAGTAGGAGAAGTCTTTAATATGAAGGAAGATGAACTCTTGGAATTTATCGGAGAGGATGGACATTTCTCTACGATGTTTGATTTCAGCGCCCATGTGCTTACTTTTGGTGAGCATGGCTGGTACGACCAGAAACCATTACGTTTTGAGGAATGGCGGAAAGTAATTTTCGATTCCCAGCAGGAATTACAGGGAAAATGCTTTAAGGCAAACATTATTGAAAATCATGATGAACCAAGAGGAGCAACTCATTATCTGCCGGAGCATGCCAGAAATGATGCAGGAAAGAAGATGCTTGGAACCGTATCCGTTCTTTTGCGTGGAATTCCATTTATCTATCAGGGACAGGAAATCGGGATGACCAACTGCAAACGAAATGATATTTCAGAATATGATGACATCAGCACCATCGACCAGTATCAGGAGGCATTGCGTGCAGGACTCAGTGAAGAAGAAGCCTTGAAATGCTGCTATGAGAACAGCCGTGATAATGCCAGAACACCAATGCAGTGGTCGGATGGAAAAAATGGCGGATTTACCGATGGAACTCCATGGCTTGCCATGAATCCGAATTACATGGAAATCAATGTAGCAGCCCAGGAACATAAAGAAGATTCTGTATTGGCTTATTATAGGAAATTAATTGCACTGCGTAAGGCAAAAGAATACAAAGATACTTTCACTTATGGTATTTTTAAACCAAAATATGAAAATGTAGATGACATATTTGCTTTTGAACGGGTAAATGAAGAAAGCGGTCAGAAGCTTTTGATTCTTGCAAACTTTGGAACAGAAGAGCATACCATCACATTAGAGCAAAGAATTGCCAAGGTATTGTTAACCAATGAAGGCCGCCAGGAAGCAATCAATGCTGAGGCAGCCTTAAATGGTACAATTACATTAGACAGCTGTGAAACCGTTGTCTTAGAATTAGAAAAGTAAGATTTGTGGAAGCAATTTAATCTGGAAATTTATTCCATAATCTTGCCATCAACAGAGATGGTAACAACCTGCCATGGAATCATTTTCCCGCTTTGCTTTAAGGCATTCTGGACAGCCATTACAATGCCGCCGCAGCACGGAACCTCCATGCGCACAATACTGATATCTCTGATATTGTTATTGCGGATAATTTCAGTAAGCTTTTCACTGTAATCCACATCATCCAGTTTGGGACATCCAATCAGGGTGATGTGGTTTTTTATGAATTTTTCATGGAAATTGCCATAGGCAAAAGCTGTACAGTCTGCAGCAATCAGCAGTCTTGCATTGTCAAAATACGGAGCATTTGTAGGTGCTAATTTAATCTGAACCGGCCACTGGGTAAGCTGGCTTTCCGGTGCGTTTCCTGCTGTGACTGCGTTGGATGCAGTACCGGATGCGGTATTAGAGCCTGCAGAAGTATTTTCCGTGTTTTTACGCTGCATGGAGCGCATCCGGCTGCCCGGACATCCGCTGAAAACCGGAGCTGCGTGATTGGCTGAAACTACAGGTTTTACCGAAGCCGCTTCACGGTTCTTTAAGTGCTCTTTTACAGCGGCTTCGTCATAGGCAGCGGCTTCTCTCTGTACAAAGGTAATAGCACCGGTAGGACATGCCGGAAGACAGTCACCTAACCCATCGCAGTAATCCTCCCTTAAAAGCTGGGCTTTTCCATTGACCATGCCGATGGCACCTTCGTGGCAGGCGGATGCACATAAACCGCATCCATTACATTTTTCTTTATCAATATGAATTATTTTACGAATCATTTTAGATTCCTCCTCGTTGATTTTGTATGGTCAGTATACTATAATAGCAATAAATAATCGGTTGGAAAAACAACGGAGGTTGTAAAATGAAAAAATTTCCTGTAGAAATGAAAAAGTCACCTTTTTTTGAAGGAATTGAGGATTCAGAAGAGGAGAAAGTCTTAAAGGGATTAGATGCCCATGAGATGACTTATGATAAAGAAAATTATATTCTGCACTGCGGAGAGCAGGTAAAAGAAATGGGAATGCTGGTTTCTGGTGGACTTTTGATTGTACAGGAGGATTTCTGGGGAAACCGGAATCTGGTTGCAAAGATAGGTCCTGGGGATGTTTTTGCAGAGACCTTTGCCTGTATGCAGAGGCGGAATATTAATGTAAATGTGATTGCAGAAGAGGCAGCAAATGTGCTGTGGCTGAACGTTCAGAATATATTGGATGCAGATGGAGAAACGGAAGGCTGGAAGCTGGTTCTGCTTCGGAATTTATTAGAGAATATGGCAGAAAAGAATCTTCGCTTTAATGAAAAATTAACCCATATGGGAAAACGCAATACCAGGGAAAAGTTATTGTCCTATCTGTCGGCAGAGGCACAGAAGCATGGAACATCAGAGTTTGATATTCCATTTTCCAGACAGCAGTTAGCAGATTATCTTTCTGTGGAACGAAGTGCGATGTCAACGGAACTTGGAAAATTAAGAGATGAGGGACGGCTTTCTTTCCGGAAGAATCATTTTTGCCTGAACAGAGATGTATATTTATAAGAGATGCATATTTATGATAGAAGAAAATGCACTCTTGAGAAATTGTACTGAATTCAAAACTTGATTTTTATTTAAAAGAGGGTACAATAATATGCAGTTAAAATAATATATAGAGAGTAGAGGAGAGAAAGATATGTTTGGTTTTGGTCAACTGATTGATATTTTGAAGAAAAGCCCAAAGAAAATTGTGTTTACAGAGGGAAATGACCCAAGAATTTTAGAGGCAGCATCCCGTCTGCTGGCAAGTAATTTTTTAAGCCCGATTCTGGTTGGAAATGAGGCTGAGATTCAGAAAGCAGCAGAGGAGAGCGGATTTAATATTCGCGGAGCCAAGATTATCGATCCATTACATTTTGAAAAATTTGATGAGATGGTTACCATGTTCTGTGAATTAAGAAAGAGCAAAGGCGTAACACCGGAGCAGGCAAAAGGAGTTCTTTCACAGGCTAATTATTTCGGAACCATGTTAGTAAAAATGGGATATGCTGATGCACTGTTAGGTGGAGCAACCTATTCTACAGCAGATACTGTTCGACCGGCGTTACAGTTAATTAAGACAAAACCGGGTAACAGCATTGTATCATCCTGCTTTATTCTGGTACGTCCTTCTGCAACCGGCGAGAATGAAGTACTGGCAATGGCTGACTGTGCAATCAACATTCATCCGACAGAAGATGAACTGGTTGAAATTGCCGGAGAAGCAGCAGAGTGTGCAAAGATATTCGGTGTAGATCCAAGGGTAGCATTCTTAAGCTATTCTACATTAGGCTCCGGAAAGGGCGAGGATGTAGATAAGATGCGTAATGCGGCAAACAAGACAAGAGAAAAATATCCGGAGCTTCCAATCGAAGGAGAGCTTCAGTTTGATGCAGCTGTATCTCCAAGAGTTGCACGTACCAAGTGTCCGGAATCCAAAGTGGCAGGACATGCAAATACCTTTATCTTCCCGGATATCAATGCAGGAAATATTGGATATAAGATTGCACAGCGTCTTGGTAACTTTGATGCATATGGTCCGATTCTTCTTGGATTAAATGCACCAATCAATGACTTATCCCGCGGATGTAATGCATCAGAAGTATATTCCATGGCAATTATTACAGCTGCATTAGCTTAAACTGTTAGAATGAAAAGGTGACGGTATGCATAACGAATTAACACAAAGTGATATCAAGAAGATGGAAGAAGAAATTGAATATCGGAAATTGGTGGTACGAAAGAATGCAATCCGTGCTGTACAGGAAGCAAGAGAACAGGGTGACTTAAGTGAAAACTTCGAGTATTATGCTGCCAAGAAAGATAAGAATAAAAACGAAAGCAGAATTCGTTATTTAGAGCGCATGATTCGTACTGCAGTCGTGGTATCAGATGATTCTAAGGAAGACGAGGCAGGTATCAATAATACGGTGACGGTTTATATTGAAGAAGATGATATGGAAGAATCCTTCAAATTGGTGACTACCATGCGTGGAAATTCGTTGAAAGGATTAATCAGTATCGAATCTCCTATGGGGAAAGCTGTGCTTGGCCATAAGGTAGGAGAGCGTGTCAGTGTGAAGGTAAATGACGATTACAGTTATGATGTTATAATCCGTAAAATTGAAAATACCGGAGAAGAGAACGAGAAAATTCGAAGCTTCTAAAAGATAATAAGAATAAGAACCGGAAAACGGTTTAAAAAGGCGAGAAGAGGTCTGTAAAAGGTGATACTTTTGCAGGCTTCTTTTTTGTATATTTTGCACAAATTGTGAAATGAATTTTTGTGAATGGAAATGACGGAACGTGATTGACTATGACTGGTTTTGAACGTATAATAAAACCATAGAAAGCAGAAAATAGGAATGGGAGGGATGATATGCTGACAGAGGAAAGATATGGAAAAATCCTTTCCCTGCTGGAAGAACAGGGTAGTGTTAAAGTGACTGAGCTGATGCAGCTTTTCGATGCTTCCGAATCAACGGTACGAAGAGATTTGAATACTTTAGACGAAAATGGAAAGCTTTTGAAGGTTCATGGCGGTGCAATTTTAAGAGGAACAGTTTTTCATACACAGGATGATGATGTGCTACTTCGAAGAAACATGCATCGTGATGAGAAGGCAGCCATAGCGAAGTATGCAGCATCCTTAATTACAGCAGATGATTTTATTTATCTGGATGCAGGAACTACAACAGACAGCATGATTGATTTTATGGATGTGAAGCCATCCTGTGTGGTAACCAACGCAGTAGCCCATGCAAAACGGCTCTCTGAACTGGGATGTGAGGTTTATATCATCGGCGGAGAGTTCAAGGCATCCACAGAAGCTGTGGTAGGTGCTGAAGCAGTGGAGTCCTTGGATAAATATAACTTTACAAAAGGTTTCTTCGGAACTAATGGAATTAATGTAGAAAAAGGGTATACCACACCGGATGTGAAAGAGGCTATGGTAAAGAAGAAAGCAATGGCAAATTGCAGACAGTGTTATATCCTGGGAGATAAGAGTAAATTTGCACAGATATCCAGTGTAACATTTGCACCATTTGCTTCAGCAGATGTGATTACAACAGGTCTTACCTTAGAGTCTTATCGGAAGTATAAAAATATAAAGGAGGTGGAAGAATGATTTATACCGTAACTTTTAATCCGTCACTGGATTATGTGGTGGATGTAAAAAACTTCAAAACCGGTCAGGTAAATCGGACGGAACAGGAGAAAATGTTCCCGGGAGGAAAGGGAATCAACGTATCCATCGTATTGAATCATCTGGGAATAAAGAGTACCGCATGGGGCTTTTTAGCTGGCTTTACCGGAGAAGAAATCAGCAAGCGTCTGGATGAAGAGGGTGTAAATACCGATTTCATTCAGGTAGAGGAAGGAATATCAAGAATTAATGTGAAGCTTCGGTCTACAGAAGAAACAGAAATCAATGGCCAGGGGCCGATGATCCGCAGCACAGATATCGGGAAGCTTTATGCTAAATTAAATACTTTAAAAGCCGGTGATGTGCTGGTACTGGCAGGAAGTATACCGGATGTTATGCCACAGTCCATATATATGGATATCATGAAATACCTGGAAGGAAAGGATGTCATGATTGCTGTAGATGCAACCAGAGAACTTCTGGCAAATGTACTTCCGCTTCATCCATTCCTGATTAAACCGAATAATCATGAATTAGGACAGTTATTTGGTGTGACAATCAGTAGCAAAGAGGATGTAAAGAAATACGCAGCGAAGCTGCAGGAGCAGGGTGCAAGAAATGTACTTGTTTCCATGGCAGGTGACGGGGCTGTGCTTTTGACAGAAGAGGGAAAAGCTTTTGAGAGCGAAGCACCGGAAGGTAAAGTAAAGAATTCCGTAGGAGCAGGAGACTCCATGGTGGCAGGTTTCCTTGCAGGATATTTAAAGAATAAGGATTATGCGCAGGCGTTTAAGATGGGAGTCTGTACCGGAAGTGCCAGTGCATTTTCAGAAGAACTTGCAACGAAAGAAGAAGTAGAACAATTATTAAAGAATCATGCATTTCCATTTTAAGAAAAAGGAGGAAGATATATGAGAATCAGAGATTTGCTGGCACCGGAAAGCATTCAGTTGAATGGCTCAGCAACCGGAAAGGAAGATGTATTAAACCAGATGGTTTCCCTGATGGTAAAGAGTGGAAAAATAGCAGATGAAGAGACTTACCGGAAAGGAGTCTTTGCAAGAGAGGAAGAGAGTACCACAGGAATTGGAGAGGGCATTGCAATTCCTCATTGCAAATCAGCAGCCGTAAAGAAACCGGGATTAAGTGCAATGGTATTAAAGGATGGGGTAGATTTTGATGCATTAGATGGAGAGAAGGTTCATTTAATCTTCTTAATTGCAGCACCGGATACAGAAGATAATGTACATCTTGACGTATTAAGCCGTCTGTCTGTTCTTCTGATGGATGAGAATTTCACCAACGGATTAAAACAGGCTGCTTCGGTTGAAGAATTCTTAAAAGTCATTGATGAAGCAGAGTCTGAGAAGGAAGAAAAGGAAGAACAGAAGGAAACAGAAAGAAAGGAACCGGAAGTAAATCAGAAAAAGATTCTTGCAGTAACCGGATGCCCGACTGGAATTGCCCATACATACATGGCAGCAGAAAGTCTGGAAAAGAAGGCAGCAGAATTAGGTTGCTTTATTAAGGTGGAAACAAGAGGCTCCGGCGGAGCAAAAAATGTGCTTACTGCAAAAGAAATTGAAGAAGCAGACTGCATTATTGTTGCAGCCGATACCAAAGTCCCGATGGATCGTTTTGCGGGAAAACCGGTTATCATCTGTCAGGTTTCCGATGGAATCAGTAAAGCAGATAAATTAATACAGCGCGCTATGGCAAAGGATGCACCAATTTATAAAGGCAGCGGTGAAGCATCAGAAAATGAAAGCATGGGCGGAGAAAGCTTTGGACACAAAGTTTACAAGCATCTGATGAACGGTGTTTCCCATATGCTTCCATTTGTTGTCGGTGGTGGTATTATGATTGCCATTGCATTCTTAATCGACAGCTTTGGTGTAGACCTTGCATCACTTCCTACGGATGAGCGTGCTAATTTTGGTACAATTCTTCCGGCAGCAGCATTCTTTAAGTCCATTGGAGGACTGGCATTTGGCTTTATGCTTCCTGTACTGGCTGGCTATATTGCCATGAGTATTGCAGACCGTCCTGGACTGGTAGTAGGTTTCGTTGGAGGAGCAATTGCAGCAAATGGAAAATCAGGTTTCCTTGGAGCCTTAGTAGCCGGATTTGCCGCAGGTCTTATCATCCAGTTATTAAAGAAAGTCTTTGACAAACTGCCAAAGGGCTTAGATGGATTGAAACCGGTTCTACTGTATCCGCTGCTTGGTGTACTGTTGATAGGAGCATTGATGACCTTTATCATCGAACCACCGGTCGGAGCTTTGAATATTGCAATTAATACAGGACTGGCACATATGAATGGTGTAAGCTCGGTATTACTGGGAGCATTGGTAGCAGGAATGATGGCTGTGGATATGGGCGGCCCTGTAAATAAAGCAGCATATGTATTTGGAACAGCTTCAATTGCATATGGTAATTACGATATTATGGCAGCAGTTATGATCGGCGGTATGACACCTCCAATCGGAATTGCACTTTCAACACTGTTTTTTAAGAATCGTTTTACAAAGAGCGAACAGCAGACAACGGTCA
>ERZ780178.2243-NODE-2243-length-11422-cov-2.300167_pt1 | contig 11422 bp, 7 predicted proteins | sample MGYA00511018_ERZ780178 | MGnify/ENA primary metagenome ERZ780178 (study PRJEB29588, sample SAMEA2151439) | human gut metagenome | biome: human gut; feature: human-associated habitat; material: faeces | place: Denmark | collected 2008/2010 ...
CGACGCCGACGATAACAATGTTAAACATATAATTAACCCTCCTTAAGCTTCGGTGTGGAGTGCGCCAAAGTGACAAAGCTGTTCGCAAAGTCCGCAGCCAACGCACTGTGTGGGATCAACGGCAACGCCGGTTTCCGTTTTGCGAATGGCGGGGCAGCCGATTTTCATACACATACCGCAGTTTTTGCACTTTGTTGTGTCGCAGATGAACGGCGTGCCGGGCTGCTTAACAATAAGCGCACAGGGACGGCGGGAGATAATAACGGAAAGCTCTTCACGCTCGGTCTCTTCGCGAACAACCTTTTCGAGTTCTTTAACGTCGAACGGATCGACAACGCGAACATGCTTGATGCCCATTGCATCGCAGAGCTTGAGAATATCAAGGCTTGTTGTGGGTTCGCCGTGGATGTCGTAGCCGTTTGCGGGGTTGTTCTGGTGACCGGTCATGCCGGTGATGGAGTTATCGGCAATGATAACCGTGCCGACGGCGCGATTGTATGCCATGTTGAGAAGTCCGGTGAGACCGCTGTGGCAGAAGGTGGAGTCGCCGAGAACTGCAACTGTTTTCTTTGCCTGCTCATGACCGCGTGCCTTTTCCATGCCGTGTGCCATTCCGATGGATGCACCCATGCATACGCATGTGTCAACTCCGCTGAGAGGAGGCAGCGCACCGAGAGTGTAGCAGCCGATATCGGAACATACCGTGAGTTTGAGCTTGCCGAGTACGTAATAAAGGCCCCTGTGAGGGCAGCCGGGGCAGAGTACGGGGGGACGCATGGGAATGCCCTGAGTGTTCATGGGACCTGCTTCCTCTTCGCCGTTAAACTTGTTTGCAATCTTGCGTGCAAAAAGCTCACCCTGAACGCCGGTGCGGTCTTTACCGCTGCACTTGATGCCCCAAGACTTGATAGTGTCCTCATAGAAGGGCTCCATATCCTCGATTACATAGAGAGTGTCAACGCCTGCTGCGAACTCTTCGATGAGTTTGCGGGGCATGGGGTATGCAAGACCGAGCTTCAGCACGGATGCTGTGGGCATTGCTTCTTTTACGTAGTTATATGCCGCACCGCTTGTGATGACGCCGATTTTCCTGTCCGCCCATTCGATACGGTTGATGGGAAGAGTGTTTGCATCTTCGGCAAGCTTCTTTTCGCGCTCTTCAACATAGAGATGACGGGCGATCATGTTTGCGGGCATTGAAACGTATTTCTTGATGTCACGTTTGTATTCGCGAAGGGGAACTTCAACACGTTCGTCGAGTTCAACAAGGGTTCTTGCATGTGCAATGCGGGTGGTGACACGGAGAATGACGGGAGTGTCGTATTTTTCGCTGATTTCGTAAGCAAGCTTGAGAAAGTCCTTGCATTCCTGACTGTTGGAAGGGTCAAGAACCGGTGCGTGGGATGCGCGTGCAAGCATACGGGTATCCTGCTCGTTTTGGGATGAATGCATGCCGGGATCGTCGGCAACAACAACGACCATGCCTGCATTAACGCCGGTGTAGGTTGCGGTGAAGAACGGATCGGCTGCAACATTCAAGCCGACGTGTTTCATACATGCAAGGCTGCGTGCACCGCTTACGGCTGCACCGAGAGCAACCTCTACGGCAACCTTTTCGTTGGGGGCCCATTCGGAGTAAATCTCGGGGTAAGTCGCAACGTTTTCGTTGATTTCGGTGCTGGGCGTGCCGGGATATGCGCTTGAAACGCGAACGCCTGCTTCGTAAGCACCTCTTGCAATAGCTTCATTGCCAAGCAAAAGTTTTTTCAATTCTTTTTCCTCCTTCGGAATATGTTTAGAACAATTCTTATCCGGTCGGCGGCTGTTTGAAACATCATGACAACATCCGGAAAGACCGAAATTGCTCAATCTTTTTTGTTCAAACCCTATTATAGTTGATTTTCGTCCGCAAATAAAGTGGAATCGGCCAATATATTGACAGTAATATTATATATTACGTTTGCGGCGATATTTTTTCTTTTGCATCAAACATTTTTTATAAAAAGTTTCCCTGCAAAAGCAAACACATCATGCACCTGCACATGCAAGCCGCCGAATTGCTCATCCGTCAGACTTTCCCTGCATAATCAGGAAATGAAACAGGTCTCGAAAAAATCAGCCGGAATCAAATGCTGCACGGCAAATACCCCAAAACGGATTTTTCTGAATATATGTGTTCTTTGCATGTTGCCAAGCAAAGAATTTTCAGCTATAATACCCGCAGCAAAATAAATGTGCCGGAGGATGATTATGAAATCACTCAACACAAAAGTCCTGACGACTTACGCGCTGTTTCTTGCTATTATGCTTATCATGGCATTCGTACCCGGGCTTGGGTTTATCCCGACAAGCGTTGCGGCGATCGTCATCATTCAGGTTCCCGTTATCATTGCGTCCTACTTTCTTGGGTTTAAGGGCGGAATGTTTTTCGGCCTCGTTTTCGGATTGACATCCGTCATTAAATGCTTCACCGAACCCGATGCGTTTGCAATGATAATCATGAATGCCGGCGGATTAAAAACTGTTGGGCTTATGATTATATGCCTTATTGTACCGAGAATCATGATCGGAGTTACGTCCCGTGCGGTGTACACGCTTTTTAACAAGTTTGACAAGACTCGAATTTCAAGCATGGCGGTCGCCGCCTTTGTCGGAACCATTACGAACACAATCCTCTTCCTCGGAGCTTTCTATCTGTTTGCAAAAGATGCATGTATGGCACAGTTCGGAGCAGCAACAGCGGATGCTCTGTTCAAGATGATGCTCGGTGTCGTGACTTTGAACGGAATCATCGAGGCTGTAACATCCGTTATAATCTGCACTGCTGTAGGTCAGGCATTGTACAACTTTATTTTCAAAAAACGTCTGGTCCCAACTGATATGCTTGCAGAAAAAGACCGCGCTTGCGATGTTCACGAGTAAAGCCCGGCAAGCATAAGTATCCTGAATAATAATGCATCGGGGACTGTCCGCGCAGCGGTCGGTCCCTTTGCAATTGCTGCCTTGCTAAACAAGCTTCGGGCAAACAAATCAACGCAATCGTTGCAGCGGATTGCTTCTTCAGCAATCTCACCGAATGCCTGCTCAGAATACTGTCAGTCTATAATACCGAAATACACAGCTATGTATGCAAGCGAAAGAATCGCTTGTCCGAAAAAAAGCAAGCGGCAGACAGCGGCTTTCCTTTTGTCACAGCGCTGCTTAAACAGTTGAACACCTATAAGCGGAACAAGCGGAATGATTCCCGCCCATATAACAAACAACACTTCCATTCTGAACCTCCGCAACATTTTAATATGCCGTACAGAAAGATTAACAGTTTTTGTTGATAATTTCAAACGAAATGTTTTCCTGCAATGCCGGAATATGCTTTTGTATCAGACTGCGCACTGCTGTTGTGTGCACAGCTGAAGCATTCGCTTTGAAAATAAAGTTTTAATCATTTCGATTAGGTATTTCACATTTAAAATTCTTGTGGTATAATCATAGTGCGGTTAGCCGACCGTGTACATAATCCGGTTCGGCGGATTGAGCAAAAGGAGTTTATACTATGGCAGAATTCAAAGTTGTTTCGCCCTTTGAACCGCAGGGCGATCAGCCTCAGGCAATCGATACGCTTGCAAACGGCGTGCTTTCGGGTGACAAGCTTCAGGTTCTTTTGGGCGTTACAGGCTCAGGAAAAACATTCACAATGGCAAAGCTTATCGAACGCGTACAGAAGCCGACAATTGTCATTGCGCATAACAAGACGCTTGCGGCACAGCTTTGTTCGGAATTTCGTGAGTTCTTTCCGAATAATGCAGTTGAATACTTTGTTTCATATTATGACTACTATCAGCCGGAAGCTTATATTGCTTCTTCCGATACATACATTGAAAAAACGGCGGACATAAATCAGGAAATCGACCGCTTGCGCCACAGTGCAACGTGTTCACTTAATGAACGCAAGGATGTTATTATCGTTGCATCAGTTTCCTGCATCTATGCTTTGGGCAGTCCTGAAGAATACATGCGAATGAGCATATCACTGCGCAAAGGTGCGGTCTTTCCCCGCGAAGAATTGATAAAAAGACTTGTAGACATTCAATATCAGCGCAATGACTATGAATTCAGTCGCGGCATTTTTCGTGTTCGCGGTGATATTGTTGAGATATTTCCGATGAATGCGTATGACAGAGCTGTTCGGGTTGAGTATTTCGACGATGAAATTGAATCCTTAAGCGAGGTTAACGCCGTTACGGGAATTCCTGCGGCGGCTCTTGCTCATGCGGTGATTTTTCCTGCAACACACTATGCGACCGGAAAAGAAAAGATCGAATCTGCACTTGAACAGATCGAGCAGGATATGAAAAATCGCGTTGATGAGCTGAAGGCGCAAAACAAGCTCGTTGAGGCGCAGCGGCTTGAGCAGCGTACGCTTTATGACATGGAAATGATGCGGGAAATAGGCTATTGCTCGGGCATAGAAAACTACTCAAGATACTTTGACGGGCGAAAACCCGGACAGCCGCCGTTTACGCTGCTTGATTTCATGGGCAATGATTTCCTGACAATTATCGATGAGTCCCATGTTACAATTCCGCAGATAAGGGCAATGTACAGAGGAGACCTTGCACGCAAGACCGAACTTGTCGATTACGGATTCCGTATTCCAAGTGCTTTTGACAATCGTCCGCTGAAGTTCGAAGAGTTTGAAGAACGCATAAAACAGCTTGTGTGCGTCAGCGCGACTCCTGCCGAATACGAACTTGCAAGAGCAGCAAACATTGCTGAGCAGATAATCAGGCCGACAGGGCTGCTTGATCCGGAGATTTACATTCGTCCCGTCAAGGGGCAGATTGATGATTTGATTTCCGAAGTGAATAAAAATGCAGCCAAGGGCTATCGCACGCTTGTTACAACGCTCACGAAACGCATGGCGGAAATGCTGACGGAACATCTTGATTCAATCGGCATCAGAGTGCGCTATATGCATTCAGATATTGACACAATGGAGCGCATGGAAATCATTCGGGATCTTCGACTCGGAGAATTCGATGTTCTCGTAGGCATAAACCTGCTGCGAGAGGGACTGGATCTTCCGGAAGTCGGGCTTGTTGCTATACTTGATGCTGACAAGGAAGGCTTTCTGCGGTCGTCAACGTCGCTGATTCAGACTGTCGGCAGAGCAGCACGCAATGTTGACGGATATGTTATCATGTATGCAGACACGATAACTGACTCAATGCAAAGCACGATTGATGAAACGAACCGCAGGCGAACCAAGCAGCAGGCGTTTAACATTGAACACGGAATAACTCCCAAGAGCATTAAGAAGGCTGTTCACGGCATAATAGAAATATCAGGCGCGGTTGAAGATGCTGCTGCGGGAATGAACGAGGACGAAAAAGCCGAAAAGATTGCTTTGCTGACCGAACAGATGCAGCGTGCCGCCATGGAGCTTGAGTTTGAAACTGCCGCAAAGCTTCGCGATGAACTGTACAGATTGCAGGGCAGGTCGGATGGAGCATCGGATTCCGCACCAAAGCCCGGAACAAAACGCGGAGCAAAGCCCGGAACTCCCGGCAGTCGAAAAAAGGCACGCGGAAGAACAAGAAAATAACTCGTATTTTGAATGAGTCACGCAAGAAAAGAGATATGATAAAAATGAAAGATTGCATAACAATAAAAGGCGCACGGGAGAATAACCTGAAAAACATAGATTTAACTGTTCCGAGAGATAAACTGATTGTTTTTACCGGACTTTCGGGTTCCGGAAAATCTTCACTTGCGTTTGAAACGATTTTTGCAGAAGGGCAGCGGCGATATGTCGAGTCCCTTTCGACATATGCCCGCCAGTTTTTGGGCCAAATGGACAAACCCGATGTTGACTACATCGAGGGGCTTTCACCTGCGGTTTCAATTGACCAGAAAAGCACATCAAACAACCCGAGGTCAACAGTCGGTACCGTTACGGAGATTTATGACTATCTGAGACTTTTTTTTGCGCGTGTCGGCGTTCCGCATTGCCCTAAATGCGGAAGGGAAATTGCGCGCCAAAGCATAGACCAGGTGGTTGATAAAGTTAAACTGCTCCCGTTGCGTTCAAGGATACTCATCGTTGCGCCTGTAATACGTGCAAAAAAAGGCGAACATGTTAAGCTGCTTGAACAGATACGTAAAGACGGCTATGTGCGCGTTAAGATTGACGGAACGGTTTACGATATCAATGATGTTCCCAAACTTGACAAAAAGCTCAAACACAGCATCGATGTCGTTATCGATCGTCTTGTTATCAAGGAAGGCATTGATTCAAGACTTACCGATTCGTTGGAAGCAGCATTTGCGCTCGGCGACGGGCTCGCAAAGGTTGATATCCTGCCCGACAGGGATGCGGCAGAGGAGAATATTTCCGCTGAAAAAAAGGCCGCAAACGGGGGAATCATCGTTGAGGACGGTGTGGAGGAGCTGCTTTTTTCTCAGAATTTTGCCTGTCATGAGTGCGGTATCAGCATTGAAGAAATGTCACCGCGAATGTTCTCGTTCAACAGTCCGTTCGGCGCCTGCCCGGACTGCACCGGCCTTGGTTATCAGGAAAAAATCGATCCGCTGCTTGTTGTTCCGGATGATTCGCTGTCCTTGAACAAAGGTGCGATTGCCGCAATGGGATGGAATTCCGCAAACGGAATTGCAAGCATGTATTTAAAAGCACTCGCTGTCGAATACGGTTTTTCGCCGGATACGCCGTGGCGCGAACTGCCCGAAGAAATCCGCAAGGTTATTCTTTACGGTACGGGCGGAAAGAGAATTCATGTTGAGTACGAAAGAGATTACGGCGGCGGTTTTTTCGAAACGGAATTCGAAGGCGTTATACCCACTCTTGAAAGACGTTATCACGAAACTCAATCCGATTCCATGAAGGAAGCTTACGAAGCATTTATGAGCAAAATAACCTGTCCGACATGCGGAGGAAAGCGACTTAAGCCCGAAGTGCTTGCAGTTACAATTGGGAATAAGTCGATTGCTGACGTGTGCGGCATGTCCATAACCGACGTTCTTGCTTTTATAGACGGGCTTGTTCTTTCGGAATCAGAAAAGATTATTGCCTCCCGAATTTACAAGGAGCTGAAGGCCAGACTGCGCTTTCTTGTCAACGTCGGGTTGGAATATCTCACACTTTCACGCTCGGCATCAGGCCTTTCCGGAGGAGAGGCACAGCGCATTCGGCTTGCAACTCAAATAGGCTCGGGCCTTGTCGGCGTTCTCTATATTTTGGATGAACCGAGCATTGGGCTGCATCAGCGTGATAATGACCGCCTGCTTGCAACGCTGAAAGGACTCCGTGACCTCGGCAATACGCTGATTGTTGTTGAACATGACGAAGATACCATGCGCAGTGCGGATTACATTGTCGATATCGGCCCCGGTCCCGGCGTGCACGGCGGGTATGTTGTTGCACAGGGCAGCGTTGAGGATATAATGAATGCTCCGGAATCCATAACCGGGCAGTTCCTGAGCGGCAAGCGTTTTATTCCAATTCCTGAGGAACGCCGAAAACCGTCCGATGAACGTTGGCTGTGCGTTGAGGGATGTCGGGAAAACAATCTTAAAAATATCACGGTGAAAATTCCGCTCGGCGTATTCACATGTGTAACCGGCGTCTCCGGTTCGGGAAAATCAAGCCTTGTGAACGGAATAATTCGAAATACATTGCTGCGAATGCTCAATCGGGCACGGACAAAATCAGGCGAGTTTGACAGTATAAGCGGAGTTCAGTATCTTGATAAGGTAATCGATATTGATCAATCGCCTATCGGCAGGACGCCGCGAAGCAATCCCGCAACCTATGTGGGCGTTTTTGACCTTATCCGTGAAGTGTTCGCAATGACGCCCGATGCAAAAATGCACGGATATACAAACGGTAGATTCAGCTTTAACGTTAAAGGCGGACGTTGCGAATCCTGCCGCGGTGATGGTATAATAAAGATAGAGATGCATTTTTTGCCCGATGTGTATGTTCCATGCGAGGTATGCAAGGGCAAACGGTATAATCGTGAAACTCTGGAAGTTCGATACCGCGGCAAAACAATTGCGGACGTACTTGATATGACGGTTGAGCAGGCATTGGAGTTCTTTTCGGCGCATCCCAAAATTGCGAAGAAATTGCAGACGCTTTTTGATGTCGGGCTGGGCTATATAAAACTCGGACAGTCCTCAACAACGCTTTCCGGCGGCGAAGCGCAGCGCGTCAAGCTTGCGAATGAGCTTGCTCGGCGCGATACAGGCAGAACACTGTATATTCTCGATGAGCCGACGACAGGATTGCATGTTGCTGATGTTGAACGATTGCTTTCCATTCTTGAACGCCTTTGCGACAGCGGCAGCAGTGTCCTTGTTATTGAACACAATCTCGACGTAATTAAAACGGCGGATTATATCATTGATCTCGGACCTGAAGGCGGCGACCGCGGCGGCAGCGTTGTAGCTTGCGGAACACCGGAGCAGGTTGCGCTTGTTGAGAGCAGCTACACCGGTCAGTATCTCAAGAAGATTTTATTTAATAAATAATTCTGATGAAAACGGGGGAGTGTACATCATTATGAATGATATGACTTTAAATTGGTATAAATCAATAAAAAACAGGACATCCGTACGTGAGTTTTCAGATACGGTGGATCAAAAAACTTTCACTGAACTGAAAAAATTCGCAGCAGGGCTCAACAACGATGAAGCACGGCTTGTTTTGCGTTCAAAGGACGGGGTTCTGAAATCCATTTTTTTGGCTTACGGCAGAGTTGCAGGAACAAAAGGTTTTGCGGCAGTCATAACAAAGAAGGGCAGCAAATACATGGGCGGTTATATCGGCGAGGCATTTGTTCTTGAATGCACTGCCCGCGGAATTGCAACATGCTGGCTCGGCGCGTCATATAAAAAGTCAAAGGTTCGTGAATTTGTGGACATTAAGGAAGATGAAACGCTTGCCTGCATTATCGCATTTGGCTTTTATGACGGAAAAGTTAAACACACAAAGAAGAAAAGCATCGAACAGCTTACAGGATTGAATGCCGCAGCGTTTTCAGCGCTTCCGGCATGGCAGCAGGAGGCTGTCAACTGCGCACGGCTTTCGCCTTCGGCTCTCAATAAGCAGCCGTGGGAGCTTGATATAAAGGAAGACAGCATTGAACTCATCAACAATTCAAACAATTGGGGGTTCGGCGGGGTTGACTGCGGCATTGCCATGCTGCATCTTGAACTCGGAGCAGAGTTTCGCGGTGTTTTCGGCGAATGGAAGTTTAAGGACGGTGCGCCCGTGTTTATTCCGCTTCCGCAATCCGCAAATTGTCATGACGAATCCGAAGCATACGATGAAGAGGATGCATACAATGATGAATTCCGATATGAGGGTTCGTCATCCGCGGATGACGCTGCCGATTCGGATATTCCGAATGTTGAAGTTGAATCATCGTACAATTTCAACATCGGGCAATCAAAATATGATGTGTAAATCAATTCAGCATAGGAACTGTTTTTAATGAAGCGAGTTGTAATTTATACTGACGGTGCATGCTCAGGAAATCCGGGAGTCGGCGGCTGGGGTGCGGTGCTTATATACGGCGAAGCAAAAAAAGAAATAAGCGGAGCCGAAAAAATGACAACGAACAACCGCATGGAGCTTACCGCCGTCATCGAGGCTCTGCGTCTTTTGAAGGAGCCGTGCGAGGTCGAGCTGTACTCGGATTCCAAGTACGTCATCGACGCGCTGAGCAAGGGCTGGGCGCGGGGCTGGAAGGCGCGGGGCTGGGTGAAGTCCGACAAAAAGCCGGCGCTGAACCCCGACCTGTGGGAGCAGCTGCTGGCGCTGACGGAGGTGCATCAGGTGCGCTGCCACTGGGTGAAGGGTCACGCCGAAAACGAGCACAACAACCGCTGCGACCAGATGGCCGTGGCGGAGAGCAAAAAATTCCGATAAATGCAAGCGAATTCACAAAATGTTCATCTGGATTTCATGATTCGGTCAATTTTGTGGGGTAATATAGCACTATCAAAAGGAATTACTCTTCCTGATGTGATTTTCTCTCTCTCCTAACACAAACACACAACGAGGGCGCCCCCACCATCCGGTGGGGGCGCTTTCGGTCGTATAGGGGTGCGGGGACGTTGTTACATTATTTGACAAAGATTTCTTCGCGGTATATAATCAGAACAAGGGCGCTGCAATAAACGGCAGGCGGACAGTCACAACCCCGAAAGGGGGTGACATATATGTTTTGGACGCTTACATTCCACATCGCAGGCTACTCAGTCTCGATCAGAATACAGAAGCTGAAAAGACGAAACCGCCACTCTGCCAAGTGACGGTTTTGTCGGTCTATAAGACCTGATAAACTCTTACTTATCCAGAGATTAACCGCTTGTCGCAGCGTCCCCTTGTCTTCATTATACCCAAGCGGCGGCGTTTGTCAAGGGCGGCAGGGGCTATTTGCGGTTTGCATTTCGCTGTTTCTGTGCTACAATGGACAGACAACCCATCTGAAGGAGAGGCGCCCATGTTCAACCGCGCGTATATCGAGATCACCAACCTGTGCAACTTCCACTGTGATTTCTGCCCCGGCACCACCCGTCCGCCCATGGCCATGCGGCTGTCGGACTTCCGCACGGCGGCGGAAAAGCTGCGCCCGCTGACGGACTATCTGTACCTGCACGTCATGGGCGAGCCGCTGCTGCACCCGGATCTGGACAAGGTGCTGGCAATATGCCGCGAGCTGGGCTTCAAGACCTGCATGACCACCAACGGGCTGCTGCTGCCCAAAAAGCTGGACATCCTGCGGGATGCGCCGGCGCTGCACAAGCTGAGCATCTCCCTCCACTCCTACGAGAGCAACCGCCCGGACGTGCCGCTGGAGACGTATCTGCGGGGCTGCGTCGACGCCTGTGATGTTATGGGGCAGCGGGGCACCGTATGCACGCTGCGCCTGTGGAACAAGGGCGCAGAGCCGCAGCTCAACGGCGAGATCGAGCGCATTCTGGGGGAGCTGGCCGGGGTGGACACCCGCCTGCTGCCCCGGGACGGCGTGGGCAACCGGCGGCTGATGTACCGCACCTATATCGAGGAGGCGCAGCGCTTCCGCTGGCCGGGCGACCCGGAGTACACGGGGCCTGACGCGGAATACTGCTACGGTCTGCGCAAGCAGATCGCCGTGCTGTGCGACGGCACGGTGGTGCCCTGCTGCCTGGACGGGCAGGGCAGGCTGAAGCTGGGGAACATCTTCTTCCAGCGCATGGACGAGATACTGGGCAGCCACCGGGCTGTCTGCATCCGGCAGGGCTTCGACCGCCGCCAGCCCTACGAGGCCATGTGCCGGCGGTGCGGCTACGCCGCGCGGTTCAACTGATGGGCGGCGCGAAAAAAGAGAGCGGACAGGCGCTGGCGCGTCTGCCCGCC
>ERZ780178.2255-NODE-2255-length-11396-cov-3.323605_pt1 | contig 11396 bp, 23 predicted proteins | sample MGYA00511018_ERZ780178 | MGnify/ENA primary metagenome ERZ780178 (study PRJEB29588, sample SAMEA2151439) | human gut metagenome | biome: human gut; feature: human-associated habitat; material: faeces | place: Denmark | collected 2008/2010 ...
CAATTATATTAGGCACTATATTATTTATTTTTAATTTCTTTATTATTAATTCCATTATTAACAGTAGTAATAAAGTTATTAATGCATAATCAGCTAGATTATAACTTTGGTTCGCAACTACAATCATTATTTATTCACCACTTTTTTCATCTCCCTTTTTCCATTATTAAAAACTTTACAAAGTCCCATAAACTGACAAGTTTTTATATATAGTTTTTTTCATATGCTTTCTTCGATTTTTATTGGCAAAGATTATATTTTCATTTTAAAAAAACTTGCATTAATTTTTATTTTCGTTATTTAGTCATTTTGAGCACTGAATTTTTTGGAGTTTGTATAAACAAAATACTAAATAAAGTTAACCACCATTTTTCAAAAAATATAGCAAGTCCACCCCAAATTAACATATTAATGATATTTGCAAACATACTTATTATATATATCTTCATTGCATACTTTTCTAATTTTTGTAAATCCACATTATAATCCAACATTATTATCACCTCTAATCTATATCTCTTTTCTCTAACCATTTATATAATTTTTTTAAATCTTCTTTTGTTTCGATTCTAAAAGATTTATCTTTTCCACTTTGTCTAGTTTTTAAATAAAATATAATTCCATCTCTTGTGTCTAAAGTAAACCATAATTTAAAATCTAAATATTTTGGCATTTTTCTATTTTCCATAAATGCTGAACAAATTTTCCAGGAATTATGTTCCATTATATAATCAATTAAATCTTTTAAATCTTGACTATTCATTACTATCACTTCCTTCTAGTTCTTGCATTTTATCTAATAAATCTGTTCCATATAGTTCATTATCAGTTGAAATTATCTCTTTAGCATATTCTTTTAACTTATTCCAATTATCTTTTAACTTTTTATTTTCTTCTAACATTTTTTTCATAGCATTTGCTGTATTAGTCCATTGAAATTTTTCATTGTTGCTTGCTAACCCACATTCCCCAGCCTTTAAATTATTTTCTATTTCTTTTTCAATAAGTTCTATTTCTTTTTTAGTCATTCTGACACCCCCCTAAACTTCAAACCAATTACCTTGACTATCTTGTAAACATTTAGCACCACAATATTTGCATACCCCGTAATTAGTACAACCATCATTACCCAATATTTTACAATTGTGCCACTTCAAATGTTTATCACACCAAAATGCTATTTTTAAAATCAAATTTTTAATCATTCTGACACCTCTTTTAGTTCTTGTAACATATCTCTAGTTATTTCAATTATACACATTGGTTCATATTCATATATTAAATCCCAATAATCTTCTACTTTTTGAACACTATAGTTTGGATAACCATCCTTATATATAAGTAAATATATTTTCATTCTGACGCCTCTTTTAATATATCTAATGGCTTTCTTAATATTTTTCCATTAATAGTACACATATCAAATTCAGTTATTGGTTCTATTATTTCTATTACTTTATTTATTACTTCTTTTTGTTTTTTACATTGTTGTTCTAAAAACATATATTTTGTTATTAAATCTACTTGATTTTCATTAAATAATTCTTTTGCTCTATTTCTTGCTTCTTCTTTAGACATCATTAATCTTTCATTTTTAAAATCCATTATTCTTATTTCTCCTATTTCTCATCAGTAGCTAATCCCTAGGCAAAAAGTTGTAGAAAGGAGATACGAGACAGTGAATGATCGTATTTCTTGCCCAGGAATTAGCTACCAATGAACTTTTTTTATTCTCTTTTATATTTACTTATTTGTTCTAATAATACTTTTTTTATGTTCACATCTTTATATTTTTTTAAGATATAAATTTCTTCTTCTAATTCTTTAATTTTTCTTTTACATTTTCTGTTTTCATAAAGTAAATTATAATATTCTTGTTCATAATCGATTATTTCTTTTTCTTTCATTCGTTTTATCAATCACTTTCGCTATCAGATGACCTGTTTTAGTTAAATTAGAATCATTGTATCTCAATTTATTTCTATTCATAATTAATTCCTCGGAATCGGTCACTAAAATCAAATTATTTAAATCTAAGTTCAATTTATTTCCATCTGCGAAAACAACTTTATGTCCTTTTGGAATTTTTCCATAATTTTGCTCATATATGATTCTATGCTTTAACTTAAATATGTTAGGTTCTTTAACTTTAATTTCTACGTAACCATCTACATTAATTCTTTCATAACCTACATTTTTATGATTTGGCGGCATATTACCTTTTTTAAATGAAGTTTTATTTGCTTTCATTAAACCTTTTGTTCCTTTATTAAATGGAACATTACCTTTTTCAAATCTGCCAGTTAAACCACTATTTAGCTTATGATTACCTCTAAAGGTTTTTATATTTTGTGGAGTTAGATTCATTTCAAATTTTTTATTAAACATTTCAGCCAATTCTTTAGCTGTTTTCATATAATTATTGTTTATTAAAAATTCTTTTTGCTCTTTAGTATATTTATTCATTATTTTTTTCTTTCAGTTTTAAAACTTCATTTTCATTAGTTATTCCTAACTCATCAGCATATTTTTTTGCATCTAATACTAATTTTGCATTATTAACTATTGCTGTACTAACACTAGTAATTGCTTTTGCTCTTTTTAATTCTTTTTCTAAAGCACCATCTTTTTCTAATTCTTCATCATCATTAAGTCTTTCTAATTGTTCAAACAAGTAGTTATTTAAGCTATTTAAATTATTATCCATAGAATTTCGCTCCTTTCTTATTATTTAATTTTCTAGTTCTAGTCTTATTTTCATTAAGACTATTCTGTTCAGCTTTTAGATTTATTAATTTTTTCTTTTGCTCAAATATTGCCCTTTTTGCAAGATACATTTCATATTTTATTTCTTTTTCACGATCTATCATTTTTTAGCACCTCCAATATAAATTGACTCACGATCTTCTTCAACATCATTCATATCCCACATAACATAAAACATTGTAATTGATGGGTCTTCATGATTATACATTTTTTGGAGTGTTACAAGCTTACCTCCATTTTTGATAAATTGATACCCAAAAGTTTTTCTTAGACTATGAAGTTCAAATCTAAAGTCAATCCCACATGCTTTAATAACTTTTGCAAATATAGTTTGTCTACAATTTTGTCTTGTGATTGGATAAATTACACTTTTAGTAACTCCGTTATAAGTATCCTTTTTCTTTTGCCCCATAAATAAGTAGCTGTTACTGTTTAGTTCATATTTTCTTACATACTCCATTATTTCATTGTGCAAATCTTTATTCATTCTGAAATGTTGCCATTTGCCAGTTTTGTTTTCTTTTATTGAAACATAACCTTTTTCAATATCTTTTACTTTCAGTTGCAGTAAGTCTTCCGCTCTAAAAGCAGTATTAAAACCAATAAGAAATAACATGTAATTTCGATCTGCTTGATATTTTTTTATAGGTGTTTTAGCATTTGTAGCTTGAAATCGCAGATAATCCATTACCCTTTTAAGAAGCTTTTCGTCTTTAATTGGCAATGTTTTACCTTTGCCACCACTAGTTTTAATTCTTCTAGCCATATTTTTATCCTTTCTTGTCCACTAATCTGAGGGAATTTTAGAAATAAAGTGGTGATTGTATTATAAAAAGCAGATAAAACATTTAATAATTCCCTTAAACTAGTGGACAAATTTTTAGTTTAGTCCTCTTTATATTCAACTAGTTTTTTTCTAATTAAATCACTTACATCTTCTGCTTCAACATTGTATCCCTTTAAATGTCCATTTTCTTCACGATATTTTTTAATAGATGCATCTTTTAAGATTTCAATAAAAGCAAAAGTATCATCGTTTTTAAGCAATTTTGTATAACCTCCTAAGGTATCTTTATACCCAAGTTTTTCTAGTTCTTTTAATTTTTTTAAATCTCTAAATACATACATCTTTTTGCACCTCTGCATAGCATTTTTCACAAATATTAATTTCTTTTACAATTTCTTTACCACAAGTAGTAATAAGTCTTTTTCTAGTTCCATTTCCAGTTTCATATTGATATACTTTATCTCTATAATTAATTGGATATTTATGTAGTTTTTCACCTGGTGCTGTAGTTTTTTTACACTTTTCACATTTAAACATTTTAATCAATCCTTTCTAATCTTTTTTAAATTTTTTTATTGCCTCTTCCAAGTCATATATGTATTCATTCCCACAAAATCCACAATTATCTTTTCTTCCTAATAATTGTCTTGTAATAACATACTTTTCAAAATTATTGGGTACAAAGAAAAGATATTTTCCTTCTTTTTGCTTTATTAAGTAACATTCGCCTAAACCTGGATTAATAACTTTTTCATATAACCTTATTTTCATACTTTCTCCTTAATATCTTCTAATTTTGTATTTTCTGGATAACCTAAAACAAATAGTAAAGCTTTTATTTGTCCATCTTCATAAACTTTCATAGTTCCACTTGATGGTGCTTTAATAAGATATTTCAATTCTCTAATAATTTCATGTCGTGATTTAATAGCTCCATATTTTTCATATAATAATCTATTTTGTTGTTCTAATGACAAGACTTTAGCTTTTAACTTTAATATTTCACGTTCTTTATCATCAGTCTTCGGAATTTCCCCGTAAAGCATCAATTTCTTTCAACGTCCTTCTAACAGAATTTTTTTGAACTTTTGGAGCTTTCATTTTTTGAGTTGTTCCTTTACAACTTCTCATTTTTTTTACTTTAAGAACTTTTTTACTTTTTTCAAGTTCTTCAATTGTTCTTTTTAATGTATTTATTATTCTTTGCATACCACCACGAGCTGAATTAGATAGTCTTAACTTCTTTTCAAGTTCAGATATTCTATTATCTTTTTCACGATTAAGATTTGCTTTAGAATTACTCAATTCTTTTAATTTTTTACAACTATTCTCTAATATTTTTATTTGTTTTAAATAATTTTTCTCTTTTTCAGACTTATCTTCTAAAATCTTATAATTTCTATCTTTTTCACATTTTAATGAGTCTTTTAATTCTTCAATCTCATTTTTTGCTAAACTAAATTCATCTTTTAATTTATTGTATTTTTTACCACTAACTAGTATCATTTTTAATCAGCTCCTTCACTATGTAACCAGTCAAAGTTTAAAACTTCTTTTTGCTCATCGGTTAACTCAATTTCTGAATTATTTAATGAACTTATAACACCTGATTTAAAATTTTCAACCTTTGTTTTCCCCATGTTTTTCCAATTAGTTAAAATTCCATCAATATAACCAATTGAAACTTTTTCATTTCTCTTTGCTATTTCAATAGCTGCTTTAATTACATCAAGTTCAAATGTACTTTCCCACCTTTCGATTATTTCAAATTCATTTTGATTTATTGTTCTTTTTATTTCTTTTTCTAATAAAAGAAATAAATCATTATCATTTACATTTTCATTATCATTTACATTTTCATTTTCATTAAGCTTGTTTTGTTTGTTTTTGCTTGTTTTGCTTGATTGATTGTTTTTGCAAGCATTTTTATTACCTTTAGGAGCACCGCCCCTTTGCCCAGCCATACTGCGTTTAAGAGTAATTTGATTGTATTTTTCATTGTCAACAAGCAATTGGTTGTTTATGAAATCAAAAGCCATTTCTATATCATTTTCTAAAACAACCTCATTTCCGAGTTGTTTTTCAAATAATGCTCTAAAAAGTCTTCCGAGTTGTTCATTGTTCAACTTTTTAATAATGTTATAATGAGAAAAATAAAATATTATACTGTCTTTTTCTTTCACATTTTTGTTCCCTTTCATTTAATTTTTAACCCAACCAATTGCCCCTGAAATTTTTATTTTATATTTTTGCTTTTAAGATAAGCATCTATATAGTCGAAGCATGTAACTGCAATAGTAGCTTCTATAAGATTTGCAACAATTCCATAAACAGTAAAAGTTCCATTAAACGCAACAGCTATTATCCAATCAGTAATAAACATGATGCTCGTTATAACAGCAAGCATAAATATTAATGTGTTTTTTAAATTAATTTTCATTATTAGTTTCCCCCTTTTCGTTTTGCATTTCAAATTGGTTATCCCAATATTTTTTTAATATTCTTCCATTAAATGTTACAATTGAAGGATATTTTTCCTTTAATTCTTCATTTAATTTATAAATCAAATCGTAACATTTGCTTCTTCCATACCCAGTTTTTTGCATAATTTCTTTAACTGTGTAAAGTTCATTATTTTCTTTCATATAAATAGATCCTTTCTTATATCGTTTTAATTTTGTTTTAATAAAGATTTTGTTTTAGTCTTGTCGGACTTTATTCACATTTTGTGGATGTTGTATTTAAATAAAAACACTTTAAATCGCACCCTATAGCAACTGAAATAAAATATAACAATATTGCATTTATTTTTGTAGCATCAGTTTCATACTTAATGTAAGTTTTACGAGAAATCCCAACCTGTCTTGCAATATCATCTTGTGTCTTATTTGCTCTATTTCTTTCTGCCTTGATATTGTTTGCAATAGTAATACCATCAACTGTATAATTCATTTTATCGCCTCCCAACTTTAAACAAATTATAACTCCACAAAATGTGGATGTCAATACTTTTTTACACATTTTGTGTATTTTTTTGTTGATTATAGTAAATTATAAGTGTATAATACTTATTAGAGAGAGGGGATTTAGATGGATGAATTAAACTTATATCTTTCTTCAAACATTAAATATTTAAGACAAATAAGAGGAAAAACCCAAGAAGATTTAGCGAAAATTTGTGGCAAAAAAAATACTGCTATTAGTAATTGGGAAAACGGTATACGTGAACCAAGTGCAATTGATTTAGCAAAATTAGCAAACTATTTTAATGTTAGTATTGATGACTTAGTAATAAACGATTTAAGAAAACATCAGAAGGAAAATTGAAAATTAAAAAGACTTCGTGCTGTAACACGAAGTCAAAATGAAAAATCACAAAAGTCCGACAAGACTAAAACAAAATATCAAGCGATATAATGTTTATGGATCTTTCATATTCATTATATCACAAATGCATAAAAAAACAAAGAAAAATATACAGGGAGTGATAAAAATGAATACAAAAATATATGAACGAACTAGATGGGAAAATATATACAGACATAAAACAAATAAAAACTATGTAATTAGATTCAATGGTAAAGTTGAAACTAGTGTATCTAAGGATGAACGTGGAAACAAAATATATGACTCTGAAACAGCAAGAAGAATTAGAGATAACCAAATAATCATCGAAAAAAAACGTAAAGAAATAAAACACAAAGAAACTTTTGACGATTTATGGGACAAATATATTGATGCTTGTATATACGTAAAAAAACAAGCTTATAATACCATTTTAAGAAAAACTAAAGCATACAATAGGTATATAAAAGGAAATATCAATATTCCAATTAACAAAATTAATAAAGAGTACTGGGCAAAATTTATTGATCAAGCACAATGCTCTGATAAGCAAAAAAATAATCTAATTAAAACTATTAAAGCTTTTTTGAATTGGTGCATCGAAGAAAATATTATAATGTATAATGAAATAGCAAAAATAAAAAAATACAAAGAAACAAAATTAGAAATGAAATACTGGTCAACTGATGAAGTTATACGATTTTTTAGCAAAATTGAACAATTAATAGAAAATACAGATGACATAATATTTAAAAGACAAGCACTAATGATACAGACACTAGTAACAATAGGTTTTTCTCTTGGCGATAGAATTGGCGAAACACGTGCTTTAACTTATGATACAATTAATGGGACAAAAATGACTATAGACATAAAGCATTCAATTAATTATGATACAAAATCTGATGTATTTTTATCTGATACAAAAAACTATCATTCACAAAGAGAAATAGCTATTACCCCAAAATTAATTAATCAAATAGCTAAATACAAGTCTTTTTTAATAAATGATATGAAATATCACGTTGAGGGCAAATCACTTATATTCTTCAATTATGAAATAAATAGACCCTACTCTGATGTTACATTGAGAAAACAATTTCATAGATTTTGTGATTTGTGCGATGTAACAAAAATAAGATTATATGATCTGCGTCACACTTATGTTGCAACAATGATGACTGAAGGAAAACAACTTTATCAAATAAGTCCCCGTATAGGACATTCTAACTATTCAACAACAGTTAATAAATATGGGCATTTATCAAATGAAATAAAAAAAGAAATCGCAAAAACCACGGATAAATATTTATAATTTTCGTGGTAAATTTTTACCGCCGTTTTACCGTGAAATATATGGAAAAAGTGGAAAATATGGAAAATACAGACGGTAATTGCAAAAAAAAAGCCCGAAAATACGGACTTTTGAGTACTAATTGGTGACCCGTACGGGATTTGAACCCATGTATGCATGCGTGAAAGGCATGTGTGTTAAACCGCTTCACCAACGGGCCATTATTAATGGTGGGCTTGGGGGGACTTGAACCTCCGACCTCACGCTTATCAGGCGTGCGCTCTAACCAGCTGAGCTACAAGCCCACTAACAAAACCTTTTTAATTTTACAATATTTTTTTGATTTTGGCAATACTTTTTGTAAAATTTTTGTTTTTTTTTGCTGATGTATTAACATTATACTATATAAACATTATCTTGTAAATAGATTTTTTTGAACAAAACTTAATATTCTTACAAAATTCTCCCATATTAGTGCTTTTATATTAACAATCAATACAAGATATTTAATCATAATACTTATTTTTATTTTAAATATTCATGTCCACCATAAGTATTACTATTTAAAAAGGCTTTCCTAGTATACAAAAAATAACAATATATTTGAACATATATTGTTATAACATATCTATAGGTTTATTATATTCTTCAATCATTGGCAAATATATATTTTGCAATGAAATTATCCCATACTCACTAGTTGATTCTGCTCTAAATGTTAAATTAGGCCCAGTATTACTAGCTCTAACTAAAACCCATCCATTTGTATATGTAATTCTAACACCATCAATATCATTTACTGGATAATTTTTCATTTTTGCATACTTTTTTACTTGTTCCACCACATTAAATTTAATATTATCATCACTTGGAATTTTTATTTCTGGCGTGGAATAATATTTTGGAAAATCTTTTACCATCTTACTTAACTTTTCACTAGTCTTACTCATTATTTCGAGTAATCTTAACGAAGCGTATATTGCACTTGCACAATCAGCATCACGATCCCTAAAATACAAGTGTCCTGAATATTCACCACCAAAAGGCAAATTATCCTCATGGGTTTTAAATTCGGTATAAGATGCACCAGTTCGATATAATATTGTTTTACCACCCCAAGCATTAATCATATCTTCCATTACTTTAGAACACTTAACGTCATATAAGAATGTTTTATTAGATACAGTATTAAACATATCTTTAATATATAAAAGCATTAAAAACTCTATTGGCATTACTTCTCCATTTTCCATTACAACACCAATTCTATCTCCATCACCATCATAAGCAACACCAAAATCAGCTCTATTTTCTTTAACAGCTTTTTGAAGTTGAACCATATTTTCTTTTACACTAGGATCTGGATGATGTTTTGGAAATGTTCCATCAGAAATATCATTTATATAAATTGGATTACAAAAAGCATTATCAAACACTTTTCTTATTATATGACAAGTTGCGCCATTCCCTGGATCGATTACAATTTTTCTTTTATTTTTACCATACTTAATAGAAAACTTCAAATAATCTAAATACTTATCAGTAATATTAGTATTAGTTATTTTTCCTTGCCCACTTTTAAAGTTGCCAGCATAAGTATATTTTTTAAAATCTTCAATCATTTCTCCGCGAGCATTTATCATTCCATCAAAAGACATTTTAAAACCATTATCATCTTTAGGATTATGCGAAGCTGTTACCATAATTCCTGGCATTTGATTTATATATCTTGCATAATAATTCATCGGCGTTGTTGTATATCCCAAAGAAATGATGTTTAATCCACTAGAAACTAAACCTTTGATAAGGTTTTGAGTTAATGTTTCACTCGATAATCTATTATCATGAGAAACTATACAAGTATTTTTATTATATTTTTCTTGCAAATAAGAACCATAACTCCTACCAATTGTAAATGCTACTTGTTCATTTATCGTTTTAGGATATGTTCCTCTAATATCATAAGCTCTAAATATTTCTTCATTTATTGCTTCCATCTAATCACCCTTTTTCTTATTTTATTATGGCTTCAAGTGCTAATTTTATCATATTATTTAAAGAAGTTTGTCTTTCTTCAATAGATAAAACAACATCACTATATTTCGAATCAACTACTGTAGCTATTGCTGTTGCACTTCTTTTCATACTATTAGCTACATGAATAAGACCAAAAGCCTCCATTTCTTCGCCTAATACTTCATATTCTTTTGGAATTCTAGAAAGAACTCTTTCAAAATCAATGTAAGGTCCAAAAACATCCATTGTTGTAAGCATTCCTTTATGTAATTTATCACTTAACCCAAGTTCATTTGCGGCCTTCACTACATTTTCATTTAAAGACTTATCAGCCATTACTACTCTTTCTCTATAATTATTATAAGTATAAGCAAAATTTGATTCACTATATACACTTTCACTTAAAAGTATATCACTTATATTAGCTTTTGGACTAACAGCTCCACAAGTGCCAATTCTAATTATTTTTTCAACTCCAAAAAAATGAAATAACTCAAAAGAATAAATACCCATACTAGGCATACCCATTCCACTTCCCATAACAGTAAGAGAAACACCTTTATAAGTTCCAGTAAAACCTAGCATATTCCTGACACTAGTTACACACTTTGCATTTTCTAAGAAATTGTCAGCAATATATTTAGCACGCAAAGGATCTCCGGGCATTAAAACAAATTTTGCTATATCTTCTTTTTTTTCTACTTCAATATGAATTGGATTTTCACCTAAAAACATTTTCATCAACCTTACTTTCTAAAATAATTCTATCAAAAAAAAGACTATTTTACTAGTCTATTTTAATACTTTACAATTTGAAATTGTAAAATGCTTTTAGTTACATCCATCCCCAAGAATCAAAGGTATTTCGTGTAACTCAACTTTATCATCTAAAGTAATAGCTTTTATTTCTAAATAAAATGAATCATTTTTATAATTTTTACAAGTATGTTCATAATCATCAACTTTAAACGAAAAATCCTTTAAAAATAAATCTATAGTTATTATTTTTCCATCTTCTGAATCATAAGAATTTATAACATTTAAAGTATCCTTTTCTTTTTCAAATAATGTACAACTTATTTTTTTATATTTAGGCAATTTTTTTTCTCCACAATAAGTTACATTATCAATATATATACTAGATTTATTTTTATTATATGCAATACTACCATATAAGCCAAATTCTTC
>ERZ780178.2258-NODE-2258-length-11383-cov-3.817444_pt1 | contig 11383 bp, 11 predicted proteins | sample MGYA00511018_ERZ780178 | MGnify/ENA primary metagenome ERZ780178 (study PRJEB29588, sample SAMEA2151439) | human gut metagenome | biome: human gut; feature: human-associated habitat; material: faeces | place: Denmark | collected 2008/2010 ...
CTACCGCAATTACTGGGGCAAAAAGGGCGGCATCACCGTCAGCGGCGGCGAACCGCTGCGGCAGATGGACTTCTTGACAAAATTCTTCCAGCTGGCGCGCGCCAAGGGGGTACACACCGCGCTGGACACGGCCGGTCAGCCGTTCCAGCCCGATGACCCCGCCTACCTGGCCGCCTTCGATACCCTGATGGCTTCCACCAGTCTGGTCATCCTGGATCTCAAGGAGATCGACCCGGAGAAGCACCGTCAGCTTACCGGCAGGGACAATGCCAACATCTTAGCCATGGCACGGCATATCTCCGATCTGGGCGTTCCGCTCTGGATCCGGCATGTGCTGGTGCCCGGCCTCACCGATGACGAGGAGGGCCTGCGCAGGGCCGCAGACTTCATCCGCAGCCTGAAAACGGTGCAGCGGGTGGAGGTGCTCCCCTACCACACGCTGGGGCTGTTCAAGTGGCAGAAGCTGGGCATCTCCTATCCCCTGCCCGATGCCGTTCCCCCCACGGCGGAACAGATCCGCCGGGCGGAGGAACTGTTGGAAGTGGCTAAGTACCCCGGCTGAAGCGATGCAGCCGCCGGTGCTTGACAAAGCTTTTTGCATGGCCGTCTATCTGGACGAGGCCTGCACCCGGAAAGCCGCTGAGGTCACCTTCCCCGCCAGCACGGACTGGCAGGAGGTACAGGGCAGCTTTTCTGCCCCGGCAGGAACCTTCCCGCTCTTCTTCCGGCTGAACTGCATCGGCAGGGTGGACTGGGAAAGCTTCATCCTGACTTAAACAAAAAACGACCCTCTCTATCACGCTGACGTATGCCCACTCCCTTTTTGGGGAGGTGGCACTGCGAAGCAATGATAGAGAGGGTCGTTTATTTTTCTTCACTTCCGGCGTGATACACCTGCAGATACACCCTTTTGCGCTCGGCATCCGTGTTCTCTGCCAGCTGCTGGCAGAAGCGCTCGTCCTCGAACAGGGCGACCACATTGGGCGCATAGCGGGTGCCGCTCTGGGCCCGCAGCTCTTCCAGCAGCGTGCGGAAGGGCTTGGCAAGGTTGTAACACCGGCCGATATCATCGGTGGCGGCATCCAGCGAGTCTGCCACGCTCAGCGCATCCACGATTCCCTTGATCTCCGGCGGGCAGGAGGGTACATCATTGGGATATCCGCCCTTGCCGTTGTAATAGCAGTGGTGATAGAGCGCCGCCAGGGCCAGCGTTCTTCCGCAGCCCATTCTATTCAGAATGTCAGCGCCGGTCCTTGGGTGGCTCTGGATGCAGAAAAACTCCTCATCCAGCAGGCGGCGGGCGTTGTTGTCGATGTACATCAGAACGGCACACTTGCCAAGGTCGTGGTACAGGCCGCACTCATAGGCCGTCTGGCAGAGCTCTTCCCGCCGGGCCTGCACCTCGGCCGCGCTCCTGCAGCCCAGCAGACCAACCAGTGTTTCGGGCCTTGTCTCGATCTGCCGATGCAGCAGGGCACGGGTCAGCTCTGCCACCATCAGCGAGTGGACATAGGTCGGCTTGTGCCCGGCCAGGATACTGCCCAGCATCCGGCGGTTCGCCGTTTCATCTGAGCTGGTGCTGATCTTGCTCAACTCCCAGGCGGCAGAGTTTACCACACGGGGATACTGGCTGGCCGGCATCTGTTCCAGATACTGATCCGCAGAACGGCGTACCTGCTCCACGGTTGCACGATACCTCTGTGCTCCCGCCTCGTCCAAACGTTCTGCATAGACCGAGAGATAGGCCGCCAGAACCAGCTTCCGGTTGATGGCCTCGGCAGAATAATCATCCTGCGCCACGCTTCCCGCCGATTCCAGCACCTGCCGCGCCACCTCGGGATCCTCCTCCTGCCGCAGATGGGTCAACAGGGTCATGCGGTCCATGTGCATGGAATAGATGTAGCTTTCCCAGGGGAACTCCGGGTCCAGCGCATGGTAATGCGCAGACTGGATGATGTCCATTGCGCGGCGGAACCGCTCCAGATACCGGCAGCTTTCCGCATGGGTGCCGCGGGACATCCCCAGCCGGGTGTTGCCCACACAGCGGATGAGATACTGCCGGGTATTCCTGTCCAGCTGTTCATACCGTGACATGTATTCAGCGGCTTCCGTGAAATAGACCTGGATCGCATCTCCCAACAGGTTGATGCCAGTTCCCTCATCCCGGACGTTCATATAATGCAGGGTGATGCCCGTGTAGTACAGCTCCCTGACGATCATGGGCACGTCTTCCCGGTTGCGGGCCGCTGCCAGCAGCAGCTGATGCACCTTGAACGCCACGCCCATATCCTCGCTGTTCGCGTAGTTGAACAGCCTGCCTGCAAAGGCACTCAGTCCCTGGATATCCGTTTCGGTCAGGGAGGCAGGGTCGCGGTCGTAGACAAACTGCGCCAGCAGTGCCTCATTCTGCCGCATCAGGGCGTTGCATCTCAGCGCGTTGGTCTGGATCTCTTCCAGCACGGCAGCGGGAGCTTTGCCCTCCGGAAAGCTGGGCCGGGAGATCGAGCGCACAACGCGCAGATCCCGAATATACTGTTCAAAAGCCTCTGCCTGTGTGCACTCCATCTTATCAGCCCCTTTTGCCGAAGTCCGTCGTTCGATTTGAAACTATAATTCAGTATACGGCATTTTTCGGCAGAAATCAACTGATTTTCGCAGATTTTTAGCCCCCCCCCCCGAATATTTTTACGCATTCATACGTCATTTTTGTATAAAATACACTTCCACCGGGGGATCGGGTGCGCTTGATTTACGAAATTGCTTCCGGCAGCTGCATCCATTTGCCCTTCCAGGCGTAGAGCACCATCAACACTGCACCCACAGCCCAGGACACCGGGTAGACCAGCAGCACACCCTCAATGCCTGCAAACAGGGGCAGGGCAAACTGAATCCAGACGATGCGGAACAGGCACAGGGAGATCAGCAGCACCACCATGGGCGGCACGCTCTTGCCGGTGCCGCGCACCGTACCGGCAAGGCCCTGCAGGATGCCCAGCATCCAGTAGAAGGGGCAGAAATAGAGCATACAGATCTTGCCGTAGGCAATGACCGTTTCATCGCCGGTGAACAGGTGCATGATGGGGTCCTGGAAGACGAGCAGCAGGATGCCGGTCAGGATGGTGTAAACGATGCACATGCCCAGGGTGACAAAGGTGCCCTTTTTGACACGGTCGATCTTGCCCGCACCAAAGTTCTGGCCCACAAAGGTGGTGGCCGCCATGCTGAAGCTCAGCACAGGCAGAATGTTGAAGCCATCCACCTTCATATAGGCGGCAAAGCCTGCCATGGCAGCGGCACCATAGCCGTTGACGCTGACCTGCACCAGCACATTGGAAAGGGAGATGACCATGTTCTGGATGCCGGTGGGCAGGCCCACCTTGATGATGCGGACCGCCATCTTTTTGTGCACGCGCACTTCCTTTGCCGTCACGCGGTAATCGTCCTCCACCCGCATCAGAAACCGCAGGGAGAGCACACAGGACACCAGCTGGCTGATATCGGTGGCAATGGCCGCACCGGCCACGCCCATCTTGCATCCGGCGATCAGGACAAGGTCGAGGACGATGTTGGTGATGGAGGCAGCGCCCAGGTAGAGCAGGCTCCGCTTGGAGTTGCCGGCGGCGTTCAGGATACCGGCCGCCATGTTATACACCACGCTGAACAGCACACCGCCAAAATAGAGCCGCATATAGAGCACCGCATCCTCCAGCACCTCTGCGGGGGTGTTCATGGCGGTGAGCAGGGCACGGCTGACGGCAATGCCGCACACGGTCAGGATCGCACCCAGAATGGCCGAAAGGGCCAGCGAGGTGTGAACTGCAACGTGCGCGCCCTCCCTGTCCTTGGCTCCCAGAAACTGGGACACCACGACACCGGCACCCACGGCAATACCCTGGCTGAACCCGATGAGCAGGAAGATGGGCGAGCCGCTGGAGCCGACGGCTGCCAGCGCGTTGCTGCCCACAAAGTTGCCCACGATGATGGAATCGGCGGTGTTGTACAGCTGCTGCAGCATGTTGCCCAGGATCAGCGGCACCGAGAAGAGCAGGATGCTCTTCCAGATGCTGCCCTCTGTCATCAGCCGTGATTTTTTCTTTTCTTCTAAAATCGTCTGTGCCATAATGTTTCCTTTTTCACGCAAAGCTTCAACTCATATATCAATCGTCATACAGATAAACGATACCTTGTTTCTGCCAAAAAGTCAAGCAAAAGCGTAAAAAGGGGCATTTTCACCGGTTCCACCCTATTTCCACCCTCTTGCCGCAGGGTCCAGCATCTCGGCAGCGGAGTAGACCAGGGCGTTGCAGACTGCGGCGGCCACGGTGCTGCCGCCCTTGCGGCCCATGGCCGCGATGGCAGGCACGCCGTGGGCTGCACAGGCAGCAAACAGCGCTTCCTTGCTTTCCACCACATTCACAAAGCCCACCGGCACGGCAATGACCAGGGCAGGCCGCAGCCCGGCCTCGATCTCCTCCACAATGGCCAGCAGGGCGGTGGGGGCATTGCCCACCGCAAGGATGGCCCCGGGGTGCTCCTGCGCCGCGCGGTGCATGGAGGCCACTGCCCGGGTGGTTCCGGTCTCGGCTGCGATCCGCGCCACCTCAGGGTCCGCCATATAGCAGAGGGCACTGCCGCCCAGCCGGGCAAGAGCAGGCTTGGAAATGCCCGAAAGCGCCATGTTGGTGTCGGTGATGATGGGAGTCCCGGCCCGCAGGGCGGCAACACCTGCCGCCACAGCCCCCGGCGTGAAGCGCAGATTTTTCGCATAGTCAAAGTCGGCGGTGGTGTGGATGACCCGCTTGACCACAGCGGCAGTCTCGGGCGGCGGGGTCAGGCCCAACGCTTCCAGCTCTGCCGTGATGATGGAAAGGCTTGTCCGCTCAATGTCGGCGGGCAGATGATGTTGTGGGATCATTGTGCATTCCTCCGCGGGTTCTCCAACCCCATGGCCGCGTAAACGGCATCCAGATCCAGCGCGCCGCGCACGCCATCGGCCAGCAGGTCAAACTGCTGCTGGCGGTACTGCTCCATCGGGATGAGGGCCGCGCTGTCCGGCGCAATGCCCTTGCGCCGGCAGAGCAGGGCCACCAGCTTCTCGGTGAGTTCACCGGTATCAAACAGGCCGTGCAGGTAGGTACCGAACACATTGTCCTGCACGCAGCCCTCGGGTGTGCCGTCTGCCAGTGTGCAGAAGGGCACACCCTGCACCTCGGTGCGGCCGGTATGGATCTGATATCCGGTCAGGGCCGCACCCGCAAAGGGGGCGGCGGTCACGGCGGCAGTGTCCTGGGTGCGGTGCTTCTGGCCGGTAAAGACCGTGCGGGTGGGCAGCAGCCCCAGCCCCCGCATGGTCTGCGCCGTACCGCTCTCCGTGCCTTCGGGGTCAGCCAGCGTCTCGCCCAGCATCTGATACCCGCCGCAGACCCCCAGCACCGGCGTGCCGTTGGCCGCCAGCTTCAACAGGGCTGCTTCCAGCCCGGACTGCCGCAGCCAGAGCAGGTCATCCACTGTGTTCTTGGTGCCGGGCAGGATGATGAGATCCGGTGTGCCCAGCTGGCGGGTATTCTGCACATACCGCACACCCAGCAGCGGGTGCTGCTCCAGCGGCATGAAATCGGTAAAGTTGGAGATGTGCGGCAGGCGGAGGATGGCTGCATCCAGCGGGTGGACCGTTCTGCCCGCATCCAGCCGGGTGGAAAGAGAATCCTCGTCCTCAATGTCCACCTTCAGGTAGGGCACGACCCCCAGCACCGGCAGCTGCGTTTTCTCTTCCAGCATAGCAAGGCCGGGGCGCAGGATCTCCACATCGCCGCGGAATTTATTGATGAGCAGCCCCTTGATGCGGGCGCGCTCCTCTGGCTCCAGCAGCGCCACCGTACCGTACAGCTGGGCGAACACACCGCCCCGGTCGATATCGCCCGCCAGCAGAACGGGGGCATCCACCAGCCGGGCAAGGCCCATGTTGACGATATCGTCTGCCTTCAGGTTGATCTCCGCCGGGCTTCCGGCCCCCTCGATGACGATGATGTCCACAGTTTCGGCCAGACTGTTGTAGGCCGAGAGGATCTCCGGGATGAGCGCTCTTTTCATCTTGAAATAGGCGGCGGCGGGCATCTGGCCCCGCACCTCGCCGTTCACGATGACCTGACTGCCCACGTCACTGCTGGGCTTGAGCAGGATGGGGTTCATCCGCACATCCGGCTCAATGCCTGCGGCCTGCGCCTGCACCACCTGTGCCCGGCCCATTTCCAGCCCATCCCGGGTGACAAAGCTGTTCAGCGCCATGTTCTGGCTCTTGAAGGGAGCCACGCGGTAACCATCCTGCGCAAAAATGCGGCAGAGGGCGGCGCACAGCAGGCTTTTGCCTGCACCGCTCATGGTTCCCTGCACCATGATGCACTTTGCCTTGCTCATTCCAGCACCTCCGCAAGAAGCTTCAAAAGCTGTTCGTTTTCAGGCCCGGTGCGCACGGCGGTGCGATACCAGCCGGGGCCCAGCCCGGGGTAGTTCGCACAGCTGCGCAGCACAGCACCCCTTTGCCGCAGGGCTTCTCCCAGCGTCTCCGGGGCCTGAAACAGCAGGTAATTTGCCCTGCCGTCCAGCACCCGCAGGCCCAGCGCCCGCAGCCCAGCCGTCAGGCGGGGCCGCTGTTCGGCAATGAGGGCCCGGACCTTTTCCACATACGCCGTCTCCTCCAGCGCGGCAAGGCCAGCCGCCTGCGCCAGACTGGAAACACCCCAGGGCTGGCCGCAGGCCTGCATCTGTTCCAGCAGCGCTGTGTCGGCACTCAGGGCATAGCCCAGCCGCACGCCCGCCATGCCGTAGAGCTTGGTAAAGGCTTTCAGGATGACCAGATTCCCCTCCCCCAGCAGGCCTTTTGCCGTGTGCAGGGCATGGTCGGGCAGGAAATCGAGGAAGCATTCGTCCACCACCAGCAGGGTGCCGCACGCCGCACAGCGGTGGAGGATCTGCTCCACCAGCGGCAGGGCCGTCAGCTGGCCGGTGGGGTTGTTGGGCTGGCAGAGGAACACCATATCCACCCCCGGGCGGATGGCCGCGCAGAACGCATCCGTGACCGCAAAGTCCTCCTGCTCCCGCAAAAAGAAGCGTTCCACCGTGCAGCCGACACTTTCCAAAGCAGTGGCATACTCCGCAAAGGTGGGTGCGGTGACCAGCGCCCGGCGGGGCTTTTGGGCCCAGACCAGCCGGAAGATAAGGTCTGCCGCCCCATTGCCGCAGAGGATCTGCTCCGCCGGCACGCCCTCATGGAGCGCCAGCTTTGCCCGCAGCTCCCGGCACAGGGGGTCGGGGTAGCGGTCGGCCGTGGGCAATGCCGCCGTGATGGCCCGGGCCACCCCTTCCGGCAGGCCCAGCGGGCTGACGTTGGCCGAAAAATCCAGCGCATCCCGCCCGAACTCGGCCCGGTAACCGGCCCAATCGCCGCCATGTACCAGTTGCATATTCGTTCTCCTTTTCCTGGATGGTTCTGGATCCCAGTTCTTGGCTTCCCCTTTGGGGGAGCTGTCATGCAAGGCATGACTGAGAGGGCGAGGTCGTTACAAAATAGCCCGTATTGCCACGCCCCACGCCAGTGCAAAGGCGCTTGCCACGTACATCATCCGGTTGGCACGCAGGATATCCTCCGGTTCAATGGGACGCAGCGGATCGCCGATGGTGGGCTTGGCGTAGTATTCTCCAAAGTAATAGGCGGGCCCGGCCAGCTGCACCCCCAGCGCACCGGCGCAGGCGCTCTCGGTCTGGGCGCTGTTGGGGCTGGCGTGGTTCCGGCGGTCCCGCCGCCAGATCTTCCACGCCCCTTTTGCGTCATTGTGCGTAAAGGCCGCGGCAGCCACCCACAGCAGAGCGGCAAGGCGGCTGGGAAGGTAATTTGCCGCATCGTCCAGCTTGGCCGGGATGCGGCCAAAGTAGAGATATTTTTCGTTTTTGTAGCCCAGCATACTGTCCATCGTGTTGACGGCCTTGTAGGTCAGGGCCAGCGGTGCCCCGCCGATGAGCATATAGAGCAGGGGTGCGATCACGCCGTCGCTGGCGTTTTCGGCCACCGTTTCCACAGCGGCCCTGGTCACACCCTCCAGCGTCAGATCCTGGGTGTCCCGCCCCACGATGCGGCTGACCGCCCTGCGGGCGGCAGGCAGGTCGGGCTTGACCAGTTCCCGGTAAACATTGGTGCTCTCCTGCACCAGGCCCCGGGCGGCCAGCGCCTGCCCGCACCAGAACATCTGGACGGCCAGCCCCAGCCACGGGCTGATGCGGGCAGCTCCCAGGCAGACAAGGCTCGTCAGCAGAAAGGTGCCCACCGGCAGGCAGAAGGCCACAATGGCCCCGCCCAGCAGTTCCCCCTGAGGCGTTTTGGGCAGGCGGGCCCGCAGGCGCTTTTCCAGCGCCGAGATGGCCTTGCCCATGTACACCACCGGGTGGGGCAGCCAGGCCGGGTCGCCCAAGAGGCAGTCCAGCACAAAACCGCCGAGTACTGCGTATTCGATCATCGGGCATCCTCCTTTGTGTACTGCACAGTTTTCAGCAGGTGCAGCACCCGCTGCTCCGCCCAATCTCCTGCATCCAGAACGTAACCGCCCGCATTGGGGGCGCACCAATGGTAATAATCCGCATGGGGCAGGGCGTAGCGCTCCATGGCAGCCATCTGGGTGCCGCCGTGGGCCAGAATGACCAGTGTCTCTTCCCCTTCGGCAAGGGCCCTGTCTACCAGTGCGGCAAAGGCCCTGCACACCCGCTCCGAAAAGACAGCCTTGGTCTCGCCGTCCGGGCAGGGGCTTTCGCAGTTGGCGTTCACCCAGGCCAGATAATCCGGGTCGTGCTCCATCTCAATAAAATTGCGGCCCTCAAAGCTGCCGAAGCACATCTCCTGCAGGTCTTTCACCTCCACGAGCCTTGCACCCGGGAAGAGCACCTCAGCGGTCTGCCGGGTGCGGCAGAGCGGGGTGATATAGACCGTTTCCGGCCGGAGGTCAGCCTGCCGCAGCTGGGCGCGGCCCGCGGGGCACAGGGGGATATCCCGCTGGCCCTGATAGCGCTTTTCGGCGTTGTAGGCCGTCAGGCCATGGCGCAGAAGATAGATCAGCATGGGGGCAGTTCTCCTTTCAATACTGTGGGGATGCCGCAGAACATCTGCACCACGCACCCGGCCCGGGCCGCCAGCAGGCAGGCCAGCCGTCCGGCGGCTTCCCGGGCGGCCCGCTCCCCTGCGTCCATGGGCACCACGCCGCCGCCCACCTCGGTGGCCATCACGATATCATAAGCGGAGAGCTCCTCCGCAAGCTTTTCCAGATCCTCAGTCTCTGCGGCCAGGGCCTGCACCTCCGCAATGCGGGTGCCGGGCAGGCGCTGGGCAAAGGTGCGCTTGCCGCTGTAGAGCGGCCCGGTAATAAAGATCATAGCAGCCCTCCCCACTGGCAGGCACACAGCGCCGCCAGCATCCAGAGCTCGGCCTTTTGCAAAAACCACCCGGCAAGGTCGCCGGTGATGCCGCCGAACTGCTTCCAACTCACGGCATGGTAGCGCCAGAGCACCGCCAGCGCTGCCAGCACCAGCGCCCAGCCGCCCAGCGCCGCCATACCCACGCACAGCACTGCGGCCAGCACCGCCAGCACCCGGCGCACCACAGTTTTGTCTGCTGCAGTGGCAAAGGTGTGTGCAAGACCGGTGTTTTTTGCCATGGGGAACGATGCCACCGCAAGGCCCGAAAGCGCCCGTTCCAGCACCAGTGCCAGAACCCACAGCACACCCACGCGGGGTGTAAAACTCACACAGGTGCACAGGGCAAAATAGGCCAGAAAATAGCTGCACAGCCGGATGACCGCAAAGGCACCGCAATGGGGGTCTTTTAATATTTCCAGCTTCTTTTCTCGGTCGCCGTAGCTGGAAAGGGCATCGCAGGTGTCGGCATAGCCGTCCAGATGGATGCCGCCGGTGATCCATACCGGGATCAGCGCAAAGCCTGCCGCCTTGGCAAGGCCCGGCAGGGGCAGCGCGCCACACACACACCACGCCGCACCAATAACGACACCAATGAGCGGGAAGGCGCACATGGCGTAGCGCATATTCTTTTCGTTCCATTCGAACTGCGGCACCGGGATGGCCGAAAACATGGCAAAGGCCACCGCAATGGTCTGCAAAACGATCATTTTTCCACTCCTTTATAGTACACGGGGATGCCGCATACCACCCGCACCACCGCATCTGCCCGGGCGGCAAAGGCATTGTTCACCTGCGCCAGTGCCAGCAGATAGCGGCCTGTGTCACCGGCATAGTCGGCCCCGCCGCTGAACACCTCGTTGGAAACAACGATGAGGTTTTCGCACTGGGCTGCAAGGCTTTCCAGCCCGTGCAGGATGGCTTTGGCCGCGTTTTCCCCTGCTCCCGCCGGGTCGTACAGCTCGTTGGCCGCAAGGTTGCCCAGGTCTTCCAGCAAGGCGGTGCCCCGCGCAGGCAGGCGCATATTGTCCAGATGCAAGGGACACTCCACCGTTTCAAACTGCTTTGCGGCCCGCATTTTGCGGTGTTTTTCCACCCGGGCGGCACACTCGGCATCCCACACCTGCATGGTGGCAAGATAGTAGCGGGGGCCGGTGGTTTTCAGCACAAGGCTCTCGGCATATTCACTTTTGCCGCTGGCCGCGCCGCCCAGAACCAGCGTCAACATTGGGGCGTATACGGCGCAATGCCGCCCTCCGCAAAGGAGTAGCACCCGCCGTATACGGCCAGCGCCATATCCCACAGCGGGATGCTGGCCACCGCGCCGGTGCCCTCGCCCAGATGCAGCCCCGCCGTAATGATGGGTGCCTTGCCCAGTGCTTCCAGCACGATGCGCGCGGCAGGCTCTGCCGAGCAGTGGCTTGCAAACACAGCCTTTGCCGCCGCCGGACACAGCCGCACGGCGCACAGCGCGGCCACCCCGCTGATAAAGCCATCTGCCAGCACCGGCACACCGGCCAGTGCACCGCCCAGAAACACACCGCACAGGCCCGCGATATCAAAGCCGCCAAGCTTTGCAAGAACATCCAATGTGTCTTCCGGGTCCGGCTCATTGCAAAGGATGCCGCGGCAGATGGCATCCACCTTGCGGGCAAGCCCTTCGTCCGAGAGGCCCGCACCGCGCCCGGTCATAAGCTCCACGGGCTGGCCCAGCAGCACTGCCGCCACCGCGCTGGAGGTGGTGGTATTGCCAATGCCCATTTCACCGGTGGCGATGAGCCTGTAGCCATCCTCTGCCAGTTCCCGGGCAAGGGCAATGCCCTCCCCAACGGCCTGCACGGCCTCGGCCCGGCTCATGGCAGGGCCTTGGGTAAAATCCGCCGTGCCTGCGGCAATGCGGCAGCTGCGCACGCCGGGCACCGGTTCGCCT
>ERZ780178.2262-NODE-2262-length-11371-cov-24.523772_pt1 | contig 11371 bp, 8 predicted proteins | sample MGYA00511018_ERZ780178 | MGnify/ENA primary metagenome ERZ780178 (study PRJEB29588, sample SAMEA2151439) | human gut metagenome | biome: human gut; feature: human-associated habitat; material: faeces | place: Denmark | collected 2008/2010 ...
ACTATATCATATTCAACCGTTGATGGCTCATCTTTTCATGCGGTGTTGCCCTAAGTCCTTCCGATTCTCGGACATCAACTATCTGGTGGCAAGCCGTGAGGATAAAGAGAGCATGGTCCTGACATACTCAGAGCTTCTGAACAGCTTGGACAGCGGAGCTACCACAAAGATCACCATCAATAACCACAGACTGAACAGGTCGGATTTTGAGGAATCCATCCTGATGCCCATGAAGCAGGACGGGCTGGATGAGTACCGCAAGGAGTATAATGACATGCTCCTGGACAAGGCGACGGGAGCAAACGGCATTACGCAGGAAAAGTATATTACCATCACCGTGGCCAAGAAGGACATTGAGGAAGCACGGGCATATTTTGCGAGAATCGGAGCGGATTTGACCGCCCATTTCGCAAATCTGGGCTCTAAGTGTGTGCCCCTGAACGCCATTGAGCGGCTGCGCATTCTCCACGACTTTTATCGCCCCGGTGATGAGGCGGCATTCTCGTTTGATATGAACCGGAAGGCGCGTCTGGGGCATGATTTCCGTGACTACATCTGCCCGGACAGCATAGAGCGTGCTGCGGATCATATCAAGCTGGGCGAGAAATATGCCAGAGTGCTTTTCCTCAAGGACTACGCCAGCTATATCAAGGACAGCATGTTCTCGGAGCTGACCGAGCTAAACCGCAATCTCATGCTCTCCATTGATGTGATCCCCATTCCTACCGATGAAGCCGTTCGTGAGGTGGAGCGCCTCTTGCTGGGCGTGGAAACGAACATCACCGGCTGGCAGAGAAGGCAGAATCAGAACAACAACTTCTCCGCTGTGGTTCCCTACGACATGGAGCTTCAGCGCAAGGAATCCAAGGAGTTTTTGGACGACCTGACTACCCGTGACCAGCGCATGATGTTTGCGGTGGTCACAATGGTAATTACCGCAGACACCAAGGAGCAGCTGGATCTGGATACGGAAACGGTGCTGTCTACAGCGAGAAAGCACATGTGCCAGATGGCGACGCTGAAGTATCAGCAGACGGATGGGCTGAATACGGTGCTCCCCATCGGTACGCGAAAAATCAACGCGTTCCGAACTCTCACCACGGAGAGCCTTGCGGTGCTGATGCCTTTCAAGGTGCAGGAGATTATGGATAAGGGCGGCATTTACTTCGGCGAAAATGCCATTTCCCACAATCTCATCATGTGCAATAAGGCAAATCTCCTGAACCAGTCCGCATTCCTGCTCGGTGTCCCCGGCTCCGGTAAGTCGTTCTCGGCAAAGGAACTGATCACCTTCCTCATTCTGAACACCAACGATGATATTCTGATCTGTGACCCCGAGGGAGAATACGCGCCGCTTATTGAAGCTATGGGCGATCTCGGCTCGGTGATCCGTGTGTCTGCCGGCGGCAGAGACAGACTGAATGCCATGTATATGGTGGACGGGTACGGTGAAAACAACCCCATTGTCGTAAAGTCCGAGTTCATCATGTCCCTCATCGAGCAGATCGACAAGAAGGGCGTCGGCCCGCAGCACAAGTCTATTATCGACCGCTGCATCACCAATGTGTACCGCAATGCGGCGGACACCGGGACGATTCCCACTCTCTGCACCCTACGCGATATGCTGCTGGAGCAGCCTGAGCCTGAAGCGAAGCAGATCGCGCTGTCCCTTGAGCTCTATACCACCGGTTCTCTGGACATCTTCGGCAAGCAGTCCAATGTGGACCTCGACAAGCGTGTCGTGGTGTTCGACATTCACGGTCTCGGTTCCCAGCTCAAGCCCACCGGTCTGCTGGTGATCACGGACACCATGCTCAACCGCGTGACGCTGAACTGGAAGAAGGGCAAGCGCACCCATGTCTTTATTGACGAGTTCCATGTGGTGTTCGAGAACGAGTTCTCGGCGCAGTTCTTTAACTCCGCATGGCGGCAGTTCCGTAAGCGCAACGCCTACCCCACGGCGATCACGCAGAATGTGGAGTATCTGCTGGATTCCGTTCAGGCCAGCACCATGCTTTCCAACTCGGAATTTGTGGTCATGCTGAACCAGGCTGCCTCCGACAGAGGGCAGCTTGCCAAGCTCCTGAACATCTCCAATGAGCAGATGAGCTATATCACCAATGCCGATGCCGGCTGCGGACTGATTAAATACGGCTCTGCGCTGGTGCCCTTTATCAATCGGTTCCCGCAGAATACCAAGCTCTATCAGCTTATGACCACACGCCCCGGCGAGGGGAAATTTGCAAGAGGACGGGATTAACCCCGTCCTGCATTCTTTTGGGAGGAATACAAAATGAAAAAGAAAACCCTTGGAATCATCATCGTTTCCGTACTCAGCGCGGCAGCGATCTTTTGCAGCGCCATGTTTACGCATCAGTATCTGGATGCCAAGAACAGCAAGGCGGCATTTGACGATCTGACAAATCTGATTACGGAAATCGACGAGCCGCAGAAGGCCACTGAAGCGGAGGAAGCCGATCTGAGTGCAGAAGGACTGACGGCAGCAGAGGCGGCGCTGGCCCGCGAAAAGTATGAGGCGTTGTTTGCGCAGAACAACGACTTTATCGGCTGGATCAAGATTGATGGTACGAATGTCAATTACCCCGTCATGCAGACCCCGAGCAAGCCGGACTTCTATCTGAAGCGCAGCTTTGATAAATCATATAGCGACTACGGTGTTCCGTACATCGACGAGGCCTGCATGACCGGGATCAGCAACAACCTTGTGATTTATGGGCACCACATGAACGACGGCTCTATGTTTGCCGACCTCTGCAAATACACTGATGCTGACTTCTGCAGGGAGCATCCGACGATTGCCTTTGACACACTCTCCGGCCTCGGCAAATATGAGGTCGTTGCCGCTTTCAAATTCAATACGAACCGCGAGTCCTTCAAGTACAACGAATACACGCTGATGGATGAGGACCAGTTCGACGAGTTCATGGAGAATGTCCATGCAAGGCAACTCTATGACACGGGGGTTGCTGCCGAATACGGAGATCAGCTTTTGACCCTTTCCACCTGTGAATATACCTATCCCAACGGTCGCTTCGTTGTCGTAGCGAAGAAGGTGTGACTTGTCTGCTCTGAAGGGAGGCGATGGCTTTGGGCAGGATAAAAACAAGAGAGAGCGTTAAGGATATCAAGATTCTTGATAAAGCGGCTGTTGCCTCCGAGCGCATGAAGACGGCCCTTGTCCGTTCTAAGGATCAGGCAGAAAACCTGATGGACGATGGGCAGATTTCCCCCTCCGAGTACGCGGAGGACAAAATCCGCTATGCCGCTGAGGATGTGACCGATCAGGTTTGGCACGAGGTTTCTGGCCAAACGAAAAAAGCCATTGAAAGAGGCAAGGAGGCGCACCGGGAGCACCGCAATGAAAAGCGCATCCACAAAAATGAAGAACGGGTTCGCCGCTATGAGGAGGAGCTGCGTAGGGGCGCGCCAAGCAGAACGCCGCGAGAGGAGGCAGCGCGGCAAAATACGGAGGCCACACGGACAAGCATCCGGAGCAGACGAAACCAGACCATCAAATCTGCGGAGCGTACTGAACGCACCATCAAGCAGTCTGCTCGCTCTGCCGGGAAACAGACAGTAAAAGCCGGTGCAAAGGGAACGGTAAAGTCAACAGAGAGGGTCGTAAAGACTGCGGAGAAAACCTCCAAGGCTGCCATCAAAACCGCAGAGGCAACAGCGAAGGCAACGCAAAAGGCAGCGGCTGCGGCTGCAAAGGCTGCACAGAAAGCGGCGGAGATTGCCCGCCAGACTGCCATAGCCGCCTACAAAGCGGCTGTCGCGGCGGCGAAAGCTGTTGCGGCGGTAATCAAGGCCATCGCAGCGGCGATGAAAGCACTGGTTGCGGCTATTGCTGCTGGTGGCTGGGTCGCGGTCGTGGTCATTGTTGTTATCTGTCTCATTGCGCTGATCGTCGGCTCTTGCTTTGGCATTTTCTTTTCCAGCGAAGATACCGGCTCAGAAAAGACGATGCGGCAGGTCGTTCAGGAAATCAACATGGATTACCAGAACGAGCTGGATGCCATCAAGGATTCCGTTGAATACGATGCGCTTGAAATGTCCGGTTCTCGGGCCGTGTGGCCAGAGGTGCTGTCGATCTATGCCGTCAAGACGACCTCAGATCCGGATAATCCCCAGGAGGTAGCAACGATCACTCCGGAAAAGGAACAGCTTCTGAAGGACCTGTTCTGGGAGATGAACGAAATCACCCACCGGACGGAAACAAAGACCGAGACGGTCATTGTGGAGACGGATGACGGCAATGGTAATATTCTTGAGGAAGAAGTGCAGGAGACGATTACGACGCTCTATATCACCGTCAGCCACAAAACCTCAGATGAGATGGCTGGGCAGTACGGCTTCAACGAGGATCAAAAGCAGCAGCTTGCAGAACTGCTTGCGCAGGACAGCGGCATGTGGGCGGCGGTGCTTTACGGAATCTATGGAGTGGATGACCAAATCGTTGCCGTGGCGCTGTCGCAGGTGGGCAATGTGGGCGGAGAGCCCTATTGGTCATGGTACGGCTTCGGCAGCCGCGTGGAGTGGTGCGCCTGCTTCGTCAGCTGGTGCGCAAACGAATGCGGCTATATCGACACCGGTGTCATTCCTAAGTTCGCAGGCTGTGTCAACGGTGTCCAATGGTTCCGGGAGCGTGGGCAGTGGGCGGATAACGCCATGGAGCCCTCGCCCGGCATGATTATCTTTTTCGATTGGGATAACAGGGGCAGCTCCGGCCCGCAGGACGGTCAGGCCGATCATGTTGGCATCGTCCAGAAAGTCGAAAACGGCGTTGTCTACACCATCGAGGGCAACTCCGGCGACAGCTGCCGCGTCAATCAGTACCCGGTTGGCTATTATGAAATTCTCGGCTACGGTGTAGCCGCCTACTAAGCAGAACACGGTGTCACCCTTTGCGGGTGGCACCGTGTTTTTTTATTGGTTTTTGTATTTGTCCATTTCCTGAAGCATTTTATAGAGTTGCTTCTGCTCTGCCTCGTTCTTAGAGGCAACCAAGTCATAGCATTTGGCCGCAATGTTGTTGCCGCCGCTCTTTCCCAACTTATCGAATAGCTCGGACAGGGAAATATCCATAGCTGATGCAATCTTCTCAACACTTTCCAAAGTGGCGTTTTTCTCACCACGTTCCAATTGCCCGATATATGTGGGATGGCAGCCGGCAAACTCGGCTAGCTTTTCCTGGCTGAGTCCTTTTTGTGTCCGGTAGTTTCTGATGCGTTGCCCAATAATCTTTGCGATATCACTCATTTCTAATCACTCACCTCTCCACTATATAGTCTATAAATATTGTAATTGCTTTGCCATAGACTATTGATATCCATACGGCGAAGTGATATACTATAAATATTATATAGTCGAAAACTGTGTTTATAGTATTTGAGTATTATGAGGAAGAAGATTGAAGAATAAAAAAGTGAGTGCCAAAAATGACACTCACTATGTAAATTTTTATTCATTACAACCACAAAGCTAATTACTTTGTGGTTGCCTTTGGTTTTGCCTGATATATTTAGCGTTTTCGATATTCTGACCACAATTCTTGTGACAATCAAGCTGAGAATAAGCGCCCCAGACTGGTGCGCTTTATCTCAAGTGAGGGATGAACATACCTATCAAGCGTTATTTGCACACTTGCGTGCCCGAGGATTTCACTGAGCACCTTTGGATCAACTCCTGCCTCTATGCAACGTGTTGCGAATGTGTGGCGCAACGCATGAAAATTGAAATCCTCTAATTCACATAAGCGCAAATATCGTTTGTATCTTTCGTAGTAGTTTCGGGGTTCAATAAATTTTCCTGTTCCGGTTAGCACATAGTAATTGTCTGAAGGTGATAATTCCAGTTTCAATTGCCGAAGCTTTTCGCTAAGCTCTTTCGGCAGTGGGATTAGCCGTTTTGATGACGGAGTCTTCGGCGTGTTAATCAGAATCTGGGTTTTTGCTGTGGAGCCGCCAACATTCTTCACTCTAAGAATAGTCTTATTCACCGATATCGTCGAATTTACGCAGTCTATGTCTTTCCATTGAAGGGCGCATATTTCTCCTATTCGCAGCCCCGTATACAAGCAAAGATAAACCCCGAACTTATAAGAATCTGTTGTTGTACAAACAAAGGTTTCCAACCGTTCGCGCTGGCTCGGCGCTAATATTTGAATTGTGGGATGTCCTTGCTTGGGGACAAAAAAATCTATTGGAGCATTCAAAATGTAATGCTTTTCTTCTGCGTACTTTAATACCAGCTTTAGAACGGAGGCAATATCCTTAACTGTTTTAGTAGCCAAACCTTTTCCTTGAGCTTTTCCGTTGCTCAACAGCTTCTTAACATAGCTATTGCCATCATCTCGTGTAAACTCAGAAACCGGCATTAATCCCAAGTCTGGAATTAGATGTTTCTCCGAGATCTCCACATATCTGGCATATGTTGAAAATTTTATCTCGAACTTGTGATCCTCAAGGTATTCTTGTATGATCATACCTAAAGACTTTGCGGGTAAAGATGAAGACGGATGAGATTTTAGTTCCTGTAAAACGGCTTCTCTTTTTTTCTTGACCTCAGCATAGGTTTTAGCATATACTGACGCATAGAGTGCCTTCCCTCTTGGATCGCGCCCTTTGACATAACGTGCTTCCCACCGTCCATCTTTGCGTTTCCAAATGTTTTCTCCGTGCCTTGACATATGTAATGAGCTCCTTCCTTGGCCCGTGGAATAAAAGGGCCAAGGTATATTTTAATAGAAATAATTGACCAGAAATCTGACAGTGAATGAATATTTCCGAGCGGTCGTGGTATGTTTTTTTCGTGCCACGGCCGCTATTTTTTATATTTTTTTTGCCAAAACCTTGATTTTTCACGTCATATGCAGTATAATATTGTCGCGGATTGACAAGAACCCGCCATCATGACGGTTTTTGATCCTGTACAAAGTAATTAGCTTTGTGGTTGTTTTTGTATTCATTAGGCCAAGGAGGTTTGTAAATGAAAATAGTTTGTTTATGGATGGACAAATATCGGGATTCAATCCAGCGGTGTAGTGGAAAAAGAGGAGATGAATAAGTGCTTATTAAGCTCACTGATGATGAAAAAGAACAATACTGCATTAAGCTTGGAAGCAATCTAAAAAGACTTCGAGCAATTGCGGGACTTACACAAGATGACCTCGCGAGCTTGAGCGGAATATCGAAAGAACGGATATCCAGAATCGAAAACGGAGCGTTCGTTATGAGATGGGCACAGTTTGTTAACTTCATTATGGTCTTTTCCATGAATGCAAATTCCAAAGAATATCTGGTTGCCTCCAAAATATACACGCCAAGGCTTGTTGGAGCTTTGCAAATGAAAGACGATCAGGTGCCTCCCGATATCATGGTTCCTATTAGCGATTCGCTCACCAATGACTTCAACACTGATTTCAAGATTATGAGTTCTTTGAGTTCCGGACTCAACAAGCAAAAAGAGTGAGGCCGTTCGTACATTACATTTTGCCCCCACATTTCTATCAATAAAGAAAATAATAAAACAAAGGAGATTTTATCATGGCAGATTTTTCTCGCAGATTACCGGTTTATTTGTTGCTCGACTGTTCTGGCTCTATGATGGGCGAGCCCATCGAAGCAGTTAAGCAGGGCGTTAAGGCGCTTCTTTCCGAATTAAGAGGAGATCCTCAAGCGCTTGAAACTGCTTATCTGTCCGTTATTACGTTTGATAGCTCTGCTCGTCAGATTACTCCGCTTACTGAACTCATGCAGTTCAAGGAACCCGAGATTTCTGCCGGCGGAGCTACTGCGCTTGGTGGAGCATTAAATGTCCTCATTGACTGCGTCAACAACGAAGTCCGCAAATCCACTGAAACTCAGAAGGGCGATTGGCGTCCACTGGTATTCATTCTGACTGATGGCTCTCCTACTGATATTGAAGCATTCAATCAGGCTGCTCAGAAAATCAAGTCTTTGAAGGTCGCTAATATTATTGCCTGTGCTGCAGGTTCTAGTGCAAACACCTCCTATCTTAAACAGATTACAGAAAGTGTGTTGATGATGAATACTCTTTCTGCTGGTGATATGGCTCAGTTCTTTGCATGGGTGTCTGGCTCTATCAAGATGTCTTCTAAGAGCCTCGATGCAAAGCCGGGTAGCGCAATCGAACTTCCGCCTCCTCCTCAGGGATTTGTCGTTGTCCCCTGATTGAGGCAATTATGCAGAAGGAGGACATGATATGTCTGAACCAAATGAAAATGTCATAAGCGAATCTACCGCCAATGACATAGCTAAAGAAAATAAAACAGTAGATGTAAATGAATCTGCGAATGAAGGTGCAGACATCATTGCAGAAGACGTAGTTCTAGCTCATTCAGAGTTTTCTGATGCTACCGAAGAAGACGCACCTCCTGCTACAGAAGAAGCATCTGCGCAAGTTATTCAAAAATCTGAAACCATACCACCGATTGACGACAAAATAACGCAAGAACCTCAACTGTCATCTCCAGTTCAGGCAACACTGGCACAAGAACAAAAAGCATCTGCGCAAAGTGCTCAACAAAAAGCGCTCAGCAATGAAGAAGTAACTGGGCATACAGCGAACCTTTGGAAATATCTCCCCATTCCTTCGCACGAGCCGGAACCTGTTCCTGAATATATCAATGGGACGGTTAAATTCCCGGGAAGCAAGGTTGTCGCAGCGCGTGTTAGAGGTAAAAAGCATAAACATGAAGGCACAAATTGTGATGACTGGTATGAGGTCGCCAATTACGAGCGCATGACGTTTATTGCTGTTTCGGATGGCGCTGGCTCCAAGAAATTTTCACGTATTGGAGCCAGAGAATCTTGTAAGGCAGCAATTGGCTTTTTGGTGAGTTCATTTGAGAAGCTGTTTACAGATAAACCTGAACTGAAAGAACATTTGACATTGGCACTTACAGACTCAAAGTGCATGGAAGCATGCGGTGTCCTTGCTGGCGTTGTGCAGCAGTCAGTTATCAAAGCACATGAGGCTGTTGAAGCTGCCTTCTATTCCCGGAAAACCAATCCTGAATATGAAAAGATTCTTGGTCGAGGTCTTCAATTCAAGGATTTATCTGGAACTCTGTTGATTGCAGTATTGATTCCAATCAGTGAGATTACGAAAGAACATCTTGTGATTTCGTGCCAAATCGGAGATGGAATGATTGCAATTCTTAATTCTGAGGGTGAATTTTCTAACTCAATGAAACTCATGGGAGTTCCCGATAGCGGTGATTTTTCGGGTGAAACTGATTTCTTGACATCTTCTCAAATGAAGAATATCGAGACGCTTCAGCACCGTACAAAGATTTCCAGAACAGTTGTTGATACCGTCATGGTTATGAGCGATGGCGTCGCAGATGATTATTTCCCCAATGAGACACAAATGCGTCGGTTGTACTTCGATTTGATTGTTAATGGAATTTTAGAAAAACCCTCAAAACCTATTTCCGTGGCAACATTGACGCAAGCCCAGATGAAGCTTTTCAAGCGCATTCCAGATCCACTTGTGTATCCTTGGGTGAATGACCAAAATGTCAAAATTCCAATTCAATATACAAATCGAATTCTTGAATCTACCGGGTTGACCTTGGAAGACTTGTGGAAGGATCCCACAGCTTTAAATTTGGCGCGACTTGAGCTTGAAGAAAACGAAAAAAATACCGACCTCAGTGAGAAACTGAAAATCTGGCTCGACAATTATGTCGAGCGTGGATCTTTCGATGATCGCACATTGGTCGTTGTAACAATGTAAGGAGGTGTAAAAAGATGGGCCAGATAGCTGAAGCCACGTTGGCGGATGGTAGCAAGATTCAATATGTCATAAAAGAGAATCCTCCTCGCGGCGGTATGAAATATACCTATTTTGCGCCCGACAAGTCTTACGTTGTGCAGTTTTTCAACAATCCGGAAGTCGCCAAAGACCCAAACCTGAGAAAACGCATCGAGGCAATTATCGGAAAGTATAATCCTACGCTCTCTGAACAAGCTGGCGGTGCAAGAGGTAATAGTGACATAATGGCGCGATATTTCGCAGGAAAGTTTTGCTGGCCAACTGCGATAGTGACTCAACCAGAATTCGGTATTGTTTGTCCGGCATACCCGCCTAATTATTTCTTTTCTGAGGATGTTTCGGTTGTTCCGGAGCTTAGCTCAGAACTGAAAGGTAAAGACAAAAAAAGCAAATGGTTTACATCTGCCAAACTCAGAAGGTTCATTAAGGAACAGGAGCTCGGAGATTTTCGCGCAATGCTTCAAATGTCAATCTCCTTGGCCAGATCGATCCGAAGAATGCATCAGGCGGGTTTGGCACACTCGGATTTATCCTGCAACAATGTATTAGTCGATCCAACGACAGGAAGTTGTGTGGTAATAGACATAGACTCTTTAGTTGTTCCGGGCGTTTATCCTCCAGAAGTTATTGGCACAGGTGGATATATTGCGCCTGAAGTATTGGAGACAATGGCCCTGCCTTTTGGTGATCCGCAGAGAAAACTTCCTTGCTCGTATACCGATCTTCACGCGCTGGCGGTTCTGATTTATGAATATCTCTTGTTGAGACACCCGTTATCCGGACCTAAAACATACTCTGATAATCCAAATCTGGATGACTATTTGAGCATGGGGCCAAAGGCACTGTTTATTGAAAACCCAAACGACCGAAGCAACCGGCCACGTGATCTGAATGTGACAATTAAAGATCTCGGCCCGTCTTTAGAGTCCTTGTTCATTCGCGCCTTTGTTGATGGCCTGCATAACCCGAATGAAAGACCAACAGCAATGGAATGGGAAAAAGCCCTGGTGAAGACATGGGACTTGTTGCACCCGTGTGAAAATCCTAACTGTGCAGCCAAATGGTTTGTGTTACACGACACGAACAATCCGGTATGTCCCTTCTGCGGAACACGTGTAAAGAAAGACAATCTTGTCCGACTTCATCTCAAGAGCCAACTTAGAGGGAAAGCTGGTCAGTGGGTATCAGCTGGCGAAGTAGATGTGTATCACAATATGCCACTCTTCAAATGGCATGTGATTGCCAATACATTTCCTGATGAAAAAGCAGATAGAAACATGATGGCTTATGTCTGCAAGCATCAAGGACAATGGCTTTTGGTTAATCACAACATTCAAGGGATGACATCTCCAAGCGGCAATCTTGTACCGATTGGGCAAGCAGTCCTGCTGAAAGATGGCGCAGTATTCCGCATGTCTAATGATGATAAAGGGCTTTTGGTCGAAGTTACATGCGGCAGATAAGGGGGTTCTGAAATGAAGTTTGGTTTGTTTAGGGTAACACCGCACAAATACAAAATATACTTTTCCCGACAGTAACTCTGCTA
>ERZ780178.2264-NODE-2264-length-11367-cov-2.511404_pt1 | contig 11367 bp, 10 predicted proteins | sample MGYA00511018_ERZ780178 | MGnify/ENA primary metagenome ERZ780178 (study PRJEB29588, sample SAMEA2151439) | human gut metagenome | biome: human gut; feature: human-associated habitat; material: faeces | place: Denmark | collected 2008/2010 ...
AAGAATTACCTTACGTTCCTTCTCTGTCAGGACTTCAAGGGATTCTTCCAGTTTCTGTTTCAGTTCTTCTTCCTCAACCTTATCTTCCGGCTGGATAAAATGGGAATTTCTCCGTGCATCCATGACCGGTTCCGCACCCTGCTCCAGATACTCGTTTAAGGAAACGACATTCGTAACTTTAAGCTGTGACTGCCATGTGGTAAGTTCGTCTTCTGAAAGTCCTAATTCCTGTGCGATCTCCTCGTCAGAAGCATTTTTTCCGGTACGCATTTCAACCTGTTTGATCGCCTCATCGATCTTTTTCTGTTTCTGTCTGACAGTTCTTGGAATCCAGTCCATTTTACGGATCTGATCTAATATCGTTCCACGAATCCGCAGACTCGCATATGTCTCAAACTTAACCTCTTTTCCGAGATCAAATTTATCGATCGCATCGATCAAACCAAAGATACCATAACTTACAAGATCATCATATTCCACATTATATCCGAGATACATGCTCAATCTTCCGGCAACAAGCTTGACAAGCGGCGAATATTCTATTATTAGTTTTTCTCTCAACTCCGGTGTCTTTTTTTTCTGATATTCTTCCCAGAGTTTCTCTCTATCTACCGTTTTCATATGAAGCCCCCAGGTTCAAGTTATTCACTCTTCTTCTCCCCGTCCGAGTCTGACTGTTCCTGTGTCTGTTCTTCTCCGGACTCTTCCTGGTTTTCTTCAGGTTCATCCATTTCTTTAAAGTTTTTATCAAGAACCAGTTTCACAATGCATCCTAATAAATAAAAAATAATTAAAACCGCAAGCAATGTCTTGATAAAAACATCCGTTTCCATATGCTGTACAATTCCAATGATGCATGTGACAAACCCTGCAAGCAGCATCACGACTGCCGGTATGCCTTTTGTTTTCATAATCTCTCCACTAAAAACGTTTTTCACGATTTTTTAAATAGTTTTAATTGGCTTTCCTACTGATTTTATCAGAAATTCTCCGGTGTCACAATGTAACTCGACCGTGCGTCCATAGTTTAATCCGGTGTCTTCGGCAACCAGCCGGATTCCTTTTTCTTTTAAAATCTTCTTTGCTGCTTCTGCATTTCTCGCACCGATATTTCCGACATCTGATAAACCACTGACCTCAAACATCTTCGCACCGCCAGCAATCTTGGCAACAAGCCTTGTCTTACTTGCCCCTGCAGCAATGACTTTTTTTAATAATTCTTCAATTCCTGTATCTGCGAATTTTGCCTTATTTGAATTGTTGCTCACTTTTGTGCTGTCCGGAAGCATATAATGAACCATGCCGCCAATCTTTGTAACCGGATCATAGAGCGTCAGTCCGATACAGGAACCAAGTCCAAGTGTTGTGAGTCCGTCAGGAGCCTTGCATACATTCAAATCCGCCATTCCAACCTTAATGATATTCCCCATACAAACTCCTTACAGTGACAACCCAAGTGCTGATAATATTTTGTAATAAGATTCCTGTTCCGGCATCAGAATAAAATAGCCTCTGATCGCTACATCTGCACAGATCTCTGTCTCGATCAATAATGCCCGGTCACCAACCAGACCAAACTCAATGGCCGGAACACTTAGAATAGCAGCCGCCATATCGACACAGATATACGGAACAGATGGTAAAATCGTTAAATTTGTCATGGAAGCCAGTGCTGAAAGGTAGGACGCTGTAATAATATTCCCCACCTCTTTCAATGCTGAAAGTTCCATTTCATCAAAAACTTCCATCTGCTCATGAACCACATTTTCCTTCATTAAAAGCTTATCCGCAAGATAATGTCCGGATTCTAAATCCAGCAGGAACATCATGCTTCCATCAATATCATGCGATACCTCAAGAAAAATACCAATCACCGTGTCTTCTTCCGGTCCGATCGCACTTCCTAATTTTCCTACGTCCATCAATTTTACATTTGGGACTTTCATGTCAATGCGGGTGCCGACCATATTTGCGATTGCGGTCGCTGCATTACCGGAGCCGACATTTCCGATCTCCTTGAGCACGTCCACGTACATATCATTAACTTCATCCAACGTATACTTTGTCATTTATTTTCTCCATCTGTTTCTGCATAATAAACACAGTGAGACCTTGTAAGAAAGGTCTCACTTTATGGAATTACGCATTTTCTTTTTCTTCTACAATCGCACTGATCTCAAATAAAGATATCAGTTCGTCCCCATGTTTGCCAACACCATTGATAAACATGGCTTTTCCGTCCTTGCTTCCGCTTGTCTTATCAATCTCATCGGTGCATAAAGTAACAACCTCTTTTACTTCATCTACAATGATTCCGATCGTTCCTTTTTCCTCAAGCTTTAAAATAATGATCCTGCTGGCATTTGTGATGACATCATCATCCAGATTCATTTTTTTACGCACACTCATAACAGGCACGATCTCCCCACGAAGATTGATGACCCCTTTAAAGTATGTCTGAATCTTTGGAACACGTGTGATTTTCTGCATACGCACAATATTGTCAATATAGCTGATATCAATTCCGTACTGTTCGCTGCCGATTTTTACAACAATATACTGTTTTGCATCATTTTCAGCGATATCTATATTTTTCTCCATATTCGTCTCCTCCATTACATCAATGTATTAACGTCAAGGATTAATGCAACTTCACCATCGCCAAGAATGGTTGCGCCACTGATGATCTTATTGTTGTTGATATACTTTCCAAGAGATTTGATAACGATCTCCTGCTGTCCGATCAGATTATCTACAACAAGACCTGCGAGGCTGTCGCCTTTCTTAACGATAACAACCGTAAGATTCTCCGGTTCTTCCTGTTTTTCTTCCATATCCAGTACCTGATCAAGACGGATCAGTGGGATAACGGCACCACGGAGATGGATCACCTCCTGAGCCTGAACATATTTGATCTCATTTACCGGGATACTTTCAATATTTGAAATGGATCCAAGTGCGATCGCATATTTTTCATCACGGATCTCAACCATTAATGCCTGGATGATTGCAAGTGTCAGCGGCAGACGGACAATGAAAGTTGTTCCTTCTCCAAGCTGTGTGCGGACTTCAACGTCACCACCAAGTGCTTCGATGTTAGATTTTACAACATCAAGACCAACACCACGTCCGGAGATGTCAGTAATCTTCTTTGCCATAGAGAAACTTGGAAGGAATAAGATATTGATGATCTCTTTCTGGCTCATATTCTCCGCCTGTTCTGCTGTAATGACACCGCGTTCAACAGCTTTGTCCCTTACCGCTGCAACATCAATACCATTACCATCATCTCCCACTTCAATGATAACGTTATTGCCTTCCTGAAAAGCTTTTAGGAAGATAGAACCAACTTCCGGTTTTCCTCTCTCTACACGGGTTGCATTGTCTTCCAGACCATGATCTGCTGAGTTACGGAGTAAGTGCTGTAACGGATCACCGATCTGATCGACTACAGTTCTGTCTAACTCTGTATCTTCACCAGTCATATACAGCTCCATTTTCTTTCCTAACTTACGGGAAAGATCACGGATCATACGAGGGAACTTATTTACAACGCTCTCGATAGGTACCATCCGGACTTTCATAACAGACTCATGAAGATTCGTTGTGATACGCTCTAAGTATTCAATCTGTTCATGGAACGACTGATTCTGATACTCACCACTCTCGTTAGAGCTGATGGAGACCAGACTGTTCTTTGCAATAATAAGCTCTGACACCTGATTCATCAAAGCATCCAGTTTTTCAATATCTACACGGACAGTTCTTCCGGTTACCGGTTTTGCATTGGTCTGTTTCTTGGCATTTGCAGCCGGTGCCTTCTTCTCAGCCGCCTTTGGAGCTTCTGCAGGTGCTTCCTTCTGTTCCGCTGTCGCTTCTTTTGCCTGCTGTTCTTCCTGTGCTTCTGCCTCTTTTACATATTCATCAAGATGGATCTCTTCCGCATCTACTTTTTCAATCTCAGAAACAGCCTTTGCTACTGCTACGATCTTGTCCTCAGATTCTTCCGAGGCAAGGAAAAAGCTGAACTCAAACTCAAACTTCTCGTCTTCGATATCCTGTGAGCTTGGACGGTATACCAGAATCTGTCCAAAATCTTCCACAGCCTTAAATACAAGGAATGCACGGGCTGCCTTCAAAAGACAGTCTTTCTGGATATGAACTGTCATGACGTAAATATGCTGTCCATTTGACTCCGCTTCACGGATTGCCTTCTTCTCGTCATTTGTCAGTTCGATTTTTTCCTGTCCTGCTTTTTCTTCCTGAGTGGATTCAGGTGCTGCTTCTTTTGCTTCAGAAGTCTCAGTATTCCCTGTTTCTTCCGCACCCTCTGTTTTTGCAATAAAATCATTTAATTCTTTGATGATAACTTCGTTATCTTCTGTTCCCTCATCGGAGGTACTCTTAATATTGTCAACATAACCTTCAAGTGCATCCAGACATTTGAACAAGAGATCGATCATCCCACTTGTGACTTTTATGTGATCGCTCCGCACTTCCTGAAACACATTTTCCATATCATGTGTCAGATGCTGCATTCTCTTAAAGCCCATGGTACCTGCCATACCCTTTAAAGAGTGTGCCGCACGGAACACTTCATTGATCGTATCTTTATTGTCCGGTTCTTTTTCAAGGACCATGATACAATCGCTTAATGTCTGCAGATGTTCTTCTGATTCATCAATAAATATTTCCAGATACTGGCTTACATCCATGTTAATTTACCCCCACATTCTTTGTGATTGAATTTGCTACTTCTGTCAGCGGAACGACTTCATTTACAAGTCCCGTCTCCGCAATTGCTTTCGGCATGCCATAGACAACACATGTCTTCGCATCCTGTGCAATCGTATAAATTGGTTTTACTTTTGATAATTCCAGGATTCCATTGGTTCCATCAGCACCCATTCCTGTAAGCACAACGCACACTACCTGATCATATCCACATGTCCTCAAAGAATCATATGTGATATTTGCGCATGGTTTCAATCCGCCGATCGGTGGCATATCGTTATATACGATCTTATGTGAGCCATCCGGACACTTCTTTACTTCCATGTGTTTTCCGCCCGGCGCAATGTAAACAGTTCCTTTTTTCAGGATTTCTCCATTCTCGGCTTCCTTTACATTGATCTTACTGATCTCATCCAGACGGTTTGCCATGGAATTCGTAAATCCGGCAGGCATATGCTGCACAAGAACCATTGGGGCATCCAGATTGGCCGGCAGATAAGGAATGACACTCTGCAAAGCTTTTGGTCCACCGGTAGAACATGCAAGTGCAACAATTTTATTCTTAAACCTTGTTTCTGCCGATGCATTGCGTTTCTGCACAGCACTGACAGCTGCAGGTCTGCGTTCTGTAAGGCTGATCCGTTCTGTCTTTAAAACGGCATTTAAAATACCTAAGATTTCTTTCCGGAACGCATCCCCTTTTGCCTCAATGATATTTGTTGGTTTTGTCACAAAATCAACTGCTCCACGCTCCATCGCAAGGATCGTCACATCCGCATCCCGTGTTGTCATGGTACTGACCATGATCACATTTGTCTTAATGCGTTCTTTCTGCAGGCGCTCTAAAAGTTCCAGACCGCCCATCCTTGGCATATTGACATCAAGGATCACGCCATCATAACGGTTGACCTTCAGCTTTTCGTATGCTTCCAGCCCATCGCGGCACACATCTGTTACCTGAAATGTATCATCGGAATTGATTATATCACATATAACCCTTCTCATGAGTGCAGAATCATCAACAACAAGAATATTTTTTTTCATAATCATTACCTTTTATCCTTTTGACGTGTTAATCGTTCCTCTTCAAAAATATATCGGATAATATCCTCTCGTACTCTGTCGTCTTTGATCATAAACTTGACACGGGAAACATATTTCTTTTCCGTTACCTGTTCCTTCTTCTCGCAGGAAATAACAGAACCAACAATATGGAATTCCTGATTCATTCTTTCATTTGCGAGATGTGCTACCGCAAGGATATGATCTCCACTCTTTAACTCCGTATCTGAATTAAAGCGGATGCCTCCACCGCTGATGTCAACGATCGTACCTGTACGTATCTTGTCATTAAAATGTTCATCGCGCAATTGGGCAAAAATCTCTTCCACTGTTGCAAGATCTGCCTGCTCTTCCGTCAGTTCGAAAAACTTAAAATCAATGGAACACTCATATCGGTAAAATTCCCTGCGCTGGAACTTTTCCAGACGTGTTTTAAGTTCTACTTCCAGTGTATAAATATTATCCCGCTTGAAGCGCTCTACGATCTGTCCGATACTTTTATATAAGAATCCTCCGGAATAAAAAACAAATTCCAAACGTACATCCAGAGGAAGAAGAATCAGTTTTGTTCCCTCTGTAGGCATTGAAATCTCAAGATTGCCACGCTTATTTATATCAAGAACCTGGCTCTTGTAAACTTTAACCGTATCGCCAGTCCGCTCCTCATTTTCAACCTGTTGTAATAACCTGATATCGATCTTGTCACCAGGCTTTATCAAATCTGTAAATGCCATATAGCTCCTCTCCTTATGAAAGGTTAAATAATTTTGTCAGAAATTGTCTGAAAGCATTTTGTTCCGAAGAATCCTGCTTTCCGCCAGACACTAAATACTGTGCCAGTTCCTCAAACCGTTTTGAAGACCTTGCATTCGGCGACACGATGGAAACCGGTTTTTGTATCCGCACCGCTTTCTCTAACATCGCATCCTGTGGGATGATCCCAATATAATGGACAGAGCCATCCAGAAACTGTTTTACAACCGATTCCAGTTTGTCAAAAACCATCTTTCCCTCACCAAAGGAAGCAACACGGTTCGTCAGTACATGGATCACCGATTCATTCTTATCGTATTTCGGATTGCGGTAAAGCATCTTCAATAGCGAATATGCATCCGTAAGTGAGCTTGGTTCCGGTGTAGTCACCAGTAAAATCTCAGGACTTGACGCCACAAACTCCATGACACTGTCTGAAATTCCTGCGCCTGTATCAACGATCACAATATCTGCGATCACAGAAAGCTTTTCCACTGACTTTACCAGATAACTGATCTGATCCAGTGTCAGATTACTCAGTCCCATAATACCGGAGCCGCCGGAAATAAAGCCAACCCCCTCCGGTCCATCCGTAATGATGTCCTCGATTTCTTTGTCATGATAGATCAGATCGTTCAGGCTATACTGGGGAATTGTTCCAAACATCACTTCCACGTTTGCAAGTCCGATATCTGCATCAAAAATGATCGTTTTCAACCCCATCCGCTGAAACTGGACTGCAAGATTTACGGCAATGTTGGATTTTCCCACACCGCCCTTTCCACTTGTGACAGTGATGATCCTGGCGGGCTTCTTTGTTCTCTGATTCTGTTTTTTGATCACATTGCGCAGTTCTTCTGCCTGATCCATCTGTTACTTTCCTCCAAGCAGTTGTTTTACCACCATCTGGGTATTAAATACTTCCAGATCATCCGGAACGCTCTGTCCATTTGTCATATAAGACAGATCTGCCCCTGAATATAAGCGGATATTTAATATATTGCCAAATGAAGTGGTTTCATCTAATTTTGTAAAAATAATCTTATATTCTGCAATTTCCCTATAAATGTCAACAATCTCCATAAGATCCTTATACTTCGTTGTAGCACTTAAAACAAGGTAAACTTCCTTTTCATATTTTAGGTCAAGACCATTGACCAGTTTCTTAATATCTTCACGCTGTTCCTCATTCTTATGGGAAAAACCTGCAGTATCCACAAATACAAGGTCATATTCAGCCAGTGTCTCCAAAGCCTGATTGAGTTCTTCCGCAGAGTAAATGATCTTCACCGGTGCATCTAAAATATTGGCGTAAATCTTTAACTGTTCTGCCGCTGCGATCCGGTAAGTATCTGCTGTCAGCATAGCAACCTTTTTGTCATGCTCCACCTTGTACTTTGCTGCGATCTTGGCGATCGTGGTTGTTTTGCCTACTCCTGTAGGTCCTACAAAAAATATAACATGCGGCTTCTTTCCTGACAAGTCAATGCAATTTGGCTCTCCAAGTTTTAAGATCATCTTCTGGTAAACATTGGAAAGAATAATATCAACATTGCTTCCGCTGTTTGTAACCTTCTCAGCTTCATCGAGAATCTGATTGACATACTTTTCATTTACATCATTGTTCAGCATGGTACGGTAGAGCATCTTCATAAACTTGAAATTCTCAAGATTTTTTGGAGATGCCTTAGGAGTCACCGGCATTTCTGCCTCCCTTGCCCCATCTTCACTGAGCTTTTTTTCCAAAATATTGGAAAGGTTTTCCAATTTCTTTTCAATATCACTTTCGCTCTTATTCACCACAACTTCTTTTTCTGGTGTTACCGGACGCTGATAGGAAGGCGCTGGCTCAACAGTTTTTTCTGCCGGAAGCGGAATACTGATCTTCTCATCTGCGGCAAGATTAATATTTTCAATCTTTTTCTGCTGCATTGCTGCCATCTGGACAGCATTTAAAAACTGCTCCTTTTCCTCGATCGCTGCAGTGACTTCAAAGGTAGAGCCCTTAAAAAAATTAAAAAGCCCCTTTGGTTTGATTTCTTTTACATTCATCACAACGGCTCCGGCTCCAAGCTCCTGTCTTGCCTTCTCTGTTGCCTCTTCCTGTGTTTTTCCCTGGAATTTTTTTATTGTCATTTATGCTGTCACCATCCCTACTGATTGTAATTCAATATTCGATTCCACTTCATTGTATGAAACAACGATCAGATCTTTGAAATAATCTTCTGTCAGTTTCTTAAAATACATACGGACAATCGGTGAAGTGATAACGATCGGAGTTTTTCCCATATTTTCAAGCTTTGCAGCCTCCTGCTCCAAAGATGCCATAATGGCCTTGGTGCGTTCAGGGTCTAAGGTTAAATACGCTCCCTGCTCTGTCTGTTTGACTGACGACATAATCTCCTGCTCGATCTTCGGATCTAAAGTGATTACACTGGTTGTCTCGTTTGCCGGGAAGAATTTATTTGAGATTGCCCTCTTCAGACTCTGGCGGACATATTCTGTCAGGACATCCGTGTCTCTTGTCACAGCGGCATGATCTGCAAGTGTTTCAAAAATAGTCAAAAGATCTCGGATGGAAATTCCCTCGCTCAATAAATTCTGTAATACTTTCTGTACTTCACCAAGACCAAGCAATTTTGGTATGAGTTCGTCCACAAGAACCGGATTGCTCTCTTTCAGATTGTTGACCAGATTCTGTACATCCTGCCTTGTCAAAAGCTCCGCAATATGGTTCCGGATCACCTCTGTCAGGTGTGTAGCAATAATGGATGGCGGATCGACAACGGTATATCCAAGGCTTTCCGCTCTCTCCCTCTGGCTCTCTGTGATCCAGATCGCAGGCAGATGGAAGGATGGCTCAAAGGTCGGAATACCAGTGATCTCTTCCTCTACATACCCTGGATTCATCGCCATATAATGGTCAAAAAGGATCTCTCCCTCTGTCACCTGGATACCCTTGATCTTAATAATATACTGGTTCGGATTCAGCTGGATATTATCACGCAGACGGATGATCGGCACAACCGTACCAAGTTCCAAGGCGATCTGTCTACGGATCATGACAACACGGTCAAGAAGGTCGCCACCCTGATTGACATCTGCCAATGGAATAATACCATATCCAAACTCCAGTTCGATCGGATCTACCTGAAGCAGTGAAACAACATTTTCCGGTTTGCGTATCTCCTCTGCCTCCGTCTCTGCCTCACTCACTTCCTCCTCAATGCTCTCCACACGGATCTGTTTATCCATCATACGTCCGGAAATGATGAACACAAGACCAAGACCGACAAAGAGATACCATGTCAAAGGTGTCGTGATTCCCAAAAATGCAAGCGTTGCACCAACCAGATAAAGCACCTTCGGAATGCCAAAAAGCTGGCTTACCAGAACAGTTCCAAAATCTGCTTCCTTGGAAGCTTTCGTTACCAGAATACCGGTTGACAGAGAAATCAGAAGCGATGGGATCTGGGAACAAAGTCCGTCACCGATGGTGAGGATACCATATTGCTGGATCGCTTCTGCAAAGCTTAATCCCTGACTCATCACGCCCATGACCGTACCACCGATCAGGTTGATAAATGTAATGATAAGACCTGCCGTTGCATCTCCCTTAACATACTTTGTAGCACCATCCATGGAACCAAAGAAAGCGGATTCTTCCTGAATCTTATTTCTGCGCTCCCTTGCTTCCTTCTCTGTGATCGCTCCGGTGTTTAAGTCAGCGTCGATCGCCATCTGTTTACCCGGCATTGCATCCAGTGTGAAACGTGCTGTTACCTCTGCAACTCGCTCAGAACCTTTATTAATAACTACAAACTGGATAATAATGAGTACAATGAATATGATTGCACCAATGACAAGATCACCGCCACCTACGAACTGGCCAAACGTTGTGACAACATTACCAGGTGCTCCTGTTGAAAGGATCAGTCTGGTAGACGACACGTTCAGTGAAATTCTAAAAATAGTCGTGAACAGTAAAAGAGTCGGGAAGAAAGACATATCCAGTACTTCCTTCACGAATAATGTATTAAACAGTATAATTAACGCGATAGAAATATTGATCGCGATCATCACATCCAACAAGGTGGAACTGATTGGAACAATGAAAAAAATAACGGCCGCAAGTAAATATAACGCTACGCCAATGTCCGCTTTTTTCATGCCTTTTCCTCCTTAGTCACTCTCAAATTATTTTTCTCTCATATTGTAAACCATTGCGAGGATCTCGGCAACTGCCTGATACAGTTCCGGTGGAATTTCCTGTCCGATATCCACGTTTGCATACAGCATCCGCGCAAGTGGTTTGTTTTCCACAATCTCAATATGATGTTCTCTGGCAGCCTCTTTGATTTTCTGTGCCAGATAATCTTCTCCCTTTGCAAGAACAACCGGTGCCTTTGATGTCTCAGCATCATACTTGATCGCAACTGCAAAGTGAGTCGGGTTCGTGATGACAACGTCCGCTTTTGGAACATCCTGCATCATACGTCTTCTGGAAGCCTCACGCATACGCTGTCTCTGTCTGCCTTTGATTTCCGGATTACCCTCTGTATTTTTAAACTCGTCCTTCACTTCCTGTTTGGTCATCTTCATATCTTCATTAAAACGATACTTCTGATAAATAAAATCTGCCAGACCGATCACTAAATAGACGAGACTGATTTTCAGACCAGCATTGATGATCACCGTTCCGCAAAGCATGATCGCCTGCATCAGTGGGATCTCATATAGGATAAAAATGTCCTGTGCATGACCTCTGATCGAGGTATATGCCACATAGACGATAACAAAAATTTTAAGAATAGATTT
>ERZ780178.2272-NODE-2272-length-11341-cov-5.185628_pt1 | contig 11341 bp, 10 predicted proteins | sample MGYA00511018_ERZ780178 | MGnify/ENA primary metagenome ERZ780178 (study PRJEB29588, sample SAMEA2151439) | human gut metagenome | biome: human gut; feature: human-associated habitat; material: faeces | place: Denmark | collected 2008/2010 ...
TGTTAGAAGCCACTTCCATAGGAACTACTGTACCGCATGGGAGGGGTAATTCACAAATATAAATTTGATGGAGAAAAAATGCATTTAGAAGCAAGCAGTAAAATCGCTATCAAAGGATCTTGGAAGAATGGGTATATCAGCAGCTTTTTCCTGAAATAGTAACACCAGTCTTGACATCCAATCATCGTTTGCATATAATAAAACCAATAGAAATAGTAGGAAATACAAAAATACCAGCGGAAGCGCAGCATAACAAGAATAGAAATGCTAAGCATCCGCTTTTTTATTCTAAATAAAAGGAGAAAGAAATGTTAAATCAGTTTTCAAGAACAGAACTATTACTTGGAAAAGAAGCACTTGATAAATTAGCAGGCAGCAGAGTTGCTGTCTTTGGAATCGGTGGTGTTGGTGGATATGTATGCGAAGCCTTAGTACGAAGCGGTGTCGGTGAATTCGACCTTGTTGACGATGATAAAGTCTGCTTAACAAACCTAAACCGCCAGATCATCGCAACAAGAAAAACAATCGGAAAATACAAAGTAGAAGTGATGAGAGACCGTATCTTAGAGATCAATCCAGATGCGAAAGTCAACGTTCACAAATGCTTCTTCTTACCTGAAAATGCAGAGGAATTTCCATTTGAAGAATATGACTACATCGTTGATGCCGTTGACACAGTGACAGCAAAGATCTCATTAGTTATGGCAGCAAAGGAAAAGAATGTACCGATCATCAGCAGTATGGGAGCTGGAAATAAATTAGATCCAAGCCAGTTTAAAGTGGCAGATATCTATAAGACAAAAGTATGCCCTCTTGCAAAGGTTATGCGAAGAGAATTAAAGAAGAGAAGAGTTAAGAAATTAAAAGTTGTATATTCAGAAGAAATGCCGATCAAACCAAAAGATGATATGGCAAACAATTGCAGAACAAACTGTATCTGCCCTCCAGGAGCACAGCACAAATGTACAGAGAAAAGAGCGATTCCAGGCAGTACAGCATTTGTACCATCTGTCGCAGGACTGATCATCGCAGGGGAAGTAGTGAAGGATTTATGCAAGGCGTAAAAAGTGTAACAAAACAAGCATTTATGAAATCCATACCAATCATGTGCAGCTATATATTTGTCAGTATGGCATATGGAATGATGATGGAGAATGCAGGATTTGCGTGGTATTATTCGCTTCTTACAAGCCTTACCGTGTATACAGGAGCTTTTCAGTTTGTCCTGATCACATTTTTAAGCAGCGGGGCATCGATCGTTACGATTGCAGTGACGGCATTGTTGATGAACAGCAGACAGAGTTTCTACAGCCTTTCATTTTTGGAGACATTCCGTAAGATGGGAAGAAAGAAACTTTATATGATCCATACGATGACAGATGAAACATATGCGGTAAACTGCACAATCGAAGACAAAGATGAAAACAGCAGAAAAGAGATGTTTCTCGTTGCATTCTTCAGCAGATGTTACTGGATGTTTGGAGCAGTGATGGGCGGACTGATCGGGCAGCTGATCCCGTTTGAACTCAATGGAATCGATTTTTGCATGACTGCATTATTTATCATCATTTTTATCGATCAATGGGAGAAAGCGGACAAACATTTTCCAGCGGTTGCAGGAATCTTGATCGCAGTGATCGCCTTGATGATCTTTGGCCAGCGGGCATTTATGTTACCAGCATTGGTAATCGTTTCAGGAGTTTTAATCTTCTGGAATAGCAAACAACAGGAAGTTTAGACAGAAAGGGGAAAATAATGAACACAAAAATGGCATTGATCGCGATTTTCGTTTCTGCCGTGATCACATTTGGACTTCGAGCCCTCCCTTTTCTTGTATTTCAGGAAGGAAAAGAGCTTCCAGATCAGATAAAAAGATTAGGAATGGTGTTGCCATCTTCGATCATGGCAGTACTGATCGTGTATTGCCTGAAAGATGTCGGGGATGACTTTATGGCAGATGGTTTATGGAAACTGATCGCAGCAGCAATCACTGCAGTCAGTTACAAATGGAAACATAATACGCTGATCAGCATTTTACTTGGAGCAGTGAGTTATATGCTGTTCTTACATTTTTTTGGATAGAACAGATTTGAGATAGAATAAAACATAGGATGAAACAGGAGATATATATGGCAAGAGAAATAGAGACAAAATGTATTCATTTAGAAGAAGCAGAAGGGGCACTAAACCACTTTGGTGCAATGGCATATCCAATCTATCAGTCAGCAACATACGCACATCCAGGAGTCGGACAAAGTACAGGTTATGATTACAGCCGCCTGCAGAATCCAACGAGAGAACATCTGGAGAAGACAGTTGCTTCTCTGGAAAATGGAATCGATGCATTGGCATTTTCATCAGGAATGGCAGCGATCACATTGATGATGGAATTATTCAAACCGGGCGATCATCTGATCGTGGATGCAGATTTATATGGCGGCAGCATCCGTCTATTTAATCATGTATCTGAGAAAAACGGAATCGAATTTTCCAGTGTAGACTGCCACAAGGAAAATGTTGCAGCATATATCAGAGAAAACACAAAAGCAGTTTATATCGAGACACCAACCAACCCAATGATGAACGTCACAGATATCAAAGCATTAGCTGAGATCACAAAGAAACATAACATTCTTCTGATCGTTGACAATACATTTTTATCTCCATATTTCCAGAATCCATTAAATCTCGGAGCAGATATTGTTGTACACAGCGGAACAAAATACCTTGGAGGCCACAACGATACACTGGCTGGATTCTTAGTTACAAACAGAGAAGATATCAGTGAAAGATTTCGCTTCCTGATCAAGACAACAGGAGCCGGATTAGCACCATTTGACTGTTTCCTGATCCAGAGAGGGATCAAAACTTTAGGAGTCCGCATGGACCGTGCACAGGAAAATGCGATCGAGATCGCAAAATGGTTAAAAGAACAGGATATCGTAAAGAAAGTTGTTTATCCAGGATTCAAAGAACATCCGGGATACGAGATTATGAAAAAGCAGGCAAGAGGATTTGGTGCAATGCTTACATTTGAACTTACGAAGAAAGAATATGCGATCAATATCCTTGAAAAAGTAAGAATGATCAAATACGCAGAAAGTCTTGGTGGGGTGGAAACACTGATCACATATCCAATGACACAGACACATGCAGACGTTCCAGAACATATCCGCAAACAAAACGGGATCACGGATTGTGTGTTAAGAATGTCTGTCGGAATTGAGAATGTCAAAGATTTATTAAATGAACTGGAAGAGGTATTTGCAGAAGTACGAGGTGAATAAAGTTTTAGGAAAATATACAAAGAGGAACCAGTTGTGAACAAGTTTCACATTTGGTTCCTTTTTTCACTTTTTAGCAATCCAATCGAATAAAAAGGCACAAAAAATGGCTTAAATACGTGCTTTACAAGCAAGCGTGATAAATCACACAAAATGTGAAAAATCATAAAGTAATGTGCACTGTTTCTAAAGACGTACAATCTATTGAGAAAAGTTTACCATCCTGTTATGATTGGCTTGTAGTTAAGAAATACCGGTATTTAAAACAAGATAAATCAAAGAATTGTATGGATAAACTTTTGAAAAGGAGTGATTTGAAAAATGATGCAGAAGATTCAAAAATTTGGAGGTGCGATGTTTACACCAGTACTTCTGTTCGCATTTGCAGGTATCTCAGTAGGAATAGGTACTCTGTTTACAACACAGGCGATCATGGGAGGTCTGGCAGCACCAACAAGCATGTGGTACAAATGCTGGAACGTATTTCTACAAGGTGGATGGACAGTATTTAACCAGTTACCATTGTTATTCGCAGTATCATTGCCAATCGGAATGGCAAAGAAACAAAATGCAAGATGTTGCATGGAAGCATTAGTTTTATATATGACGTTCCATTATTTTGTAAACACGATCTTAACTCAGTGGGGTGGAGTATTCGGAGTTAACATGAATGCGGAAGTCGGTGGAACAAGCGGACTTGCAATGATCGCAAGTATCAAAACATTAGATATGGGTATGGTTGGAGCTTTAGCAGTATCCGGAATCGTAATTTATCTACATAACAGATTTTTTGATACAGAACTTCCTGAATGGCTTGGTTCATTCTCAGGATCAACATTCGTATTCATGATCGGATTCTTCGTAATGATCCCAGTTGCAGTATTAGCATGTGCCTTCTGGCCAAAAGTTCAGTTAGGAATCACAGCATTCCAGGGATTTGTAAAGAGTGCAGGAGCTATCGGAATCTTTGTATTCAACTTCCTTGAAAGAGCGTTGATTCCATTTGGATTACATCACTTATTATACTCACCATTCTACTATGATAACGTTGTTGTACCTGGTGGATTATATGCTTACTGGGCAAAATTATTACCACAGATCGCAGCATCTACAGCACCTTTAAAATCTTTCTGTCCAGAAGCAGGATTTACAGCAAGTGGATTTGCAAAAATGTTCGGATGTCTTGGAGCAGCATTAGCATTCTACAGCACAGCAAAACCAGAAAAAAAGAAAAAAGTATTTGCACTGTTATTACCTATCACATTAACAGCAATCGTATGTGGAGTTACAGAACCAATTGAATTTACATTCTTATTCGTAGCACCTATGTTATTCGTAGTTCATGCATTTTTAGCAGCAACATTGGCAACAACCATGTGGCTTGCAGGAATCGTTGGTATCAACTCAGGTGGTCTGATCGAGATCGCATCACTGAACTTGATCCCATTAATGAGAAATCACTGGCAGCAGTATTTATTAGAATTGGTTATTGGTCTGATCTTTACAGCTATCTGGTTTGTAGTGTTCAGATTCCTGATCTTAAAATTTGATTTCAAAACACCAGGACGTGAAGACGAAGCAGAGATTGAATTTGGATCAAAAGAAAAATTCAGAAACAAACAGGCAGAAAAAGGTGGAAAAGCAGGAGATCCTAAGCTTGAGTTATGCGAACTGATCCTTGAAGGACTCGGAGGAAAAGACAATATCGTTGATGTAACAAACTGTGCAACCAGATTACGTGTCAACGTAAAAGATGAAACATTATGTAAAGACGATCCTTATTTCAAAGCAATCGGAACACATGGATGTTCTATCAATGGAAAAGCATACCAGGTTATCATTGGATTAAAAGTTCCTAGTATCAGAGAAGTATTTGAAACATTATTATAATCAATAGTATAAATTCGGAGGAAAGAAGAAATGGCAAAGAAAAAATATTCAATCACAGTCGCAGGTGGTGGAAGTACATTTACACCAGGTATCGTATTGATGCTTCTAGATCATATGGACAGATTCCCAATTCGTTCCATCAAGTTTTATGATAACGATGCAGAGAGACAGGAAACAGTTGCAAAAGCATGTGAGATCTATTTAAAAGAAAATGCACCAGAAGTAGCATTTGATTATACAACAGACCCAGAAACAGCGTTCACAGACATCGACTTCGTATTAGCACATATCCGTGTAGGAAAATACGCAATGCGAGAAAAAGACGAGAAGATCCCTCTAAAATACGGAGTACTCGGACAGGAGACATGTGGACCAGGAGGAATCGCTTACGGAATGCGTTCCATCGGTGGAGTTATTGAGATCCTTGATTACATGGAAAAATATTCACCAAACGCATGGATGTTAAACTACTCAAACCCAGCAGCGATCGTTGCAGAAGCAACAAGAAGATTAAGACCAGATTCCAAGATCTTAAATATCTGCGATATGCCGATCGACTTAATGGAAAAGATGGCAAACATGGTCGGATTAAAATCCAGAAAAGAAATGCAGTACGGATACTATGGATTAAACCACTTTGGATGGTGGAATAAGATCTATGATTCAGAAGGAAATGATTTAATGCCACAGATTAAAGAACATATGGCAGCAAACGGATATGCAGATGCATTATCAGATTCCAACCAGCATGTAGATGAAAGCTGGGTACATACATTCCAGAAAGCAAGAGATGTATATGCAGTTGATCCAGAAACAATTCCAAATACATACTTAAAATACTATCTGTTCCCAGATTACGTTGTAGAAACATCAAATCCAGAATACACAAGAGCGAACGAAGTCATGGATGGAAGAGAAAAATTCATCTTCGGAGAATGCAGAAAGATCATCGAAAACGGAACAGCAGTCGGAAGTGCATTCGAACCAGATGCTCATGCAACATATATCGTAGACTTAGCATGCGCGATCGCAGAAAATACACAGGAAAGATTCTTACTGATCGTACCAAACGAAGGAGCAGTAGAGAACTTTGACCGAACAGCAATGGTAGAGATCCCATGTATCGTAGGAAGCAACGGATATGAAAAGATCTGCCAGGGAGCGATCCCACAGTTCCAGAAAGGATTAATGGAACAGCAGGTAAGCGTAGAAAAACTGACAGTTGAAGCATGGATCGAAGGAAGCTATCAGAAGTTATGGCAGGCACTGACATTATCTAAGACAGTACCAAGTGCGAAAGTAGCAAAACAGATCTTAGATGACCTGATCGAGGCTAACAAAGATTACTGGCCAGAATTAAAATAAGAAACCAAAACATATGCATGGGAAGAAAGGTGAAGAAAGATGTTATTTTTTAAGAAGAAAAAGAAAGATGATGCAATTGAGATCAAAGCATATTTTGAAGGAACAGTCCTTCCATTAGAGAAAGTAAATGACCCAATGTTCTCTGATAAACTAATGGGAGATGGAGTAGCCATCGAGCCAGATGCAGGAAATCTATATGCTCCAGTGGATGGAAAAGTAGCATCAATCTTTGATACAAAACATGCCATAGGATTTGTATTAGACAATGGTGCCGAAGTTCTCATGCATATCGGAATGGATACGGTAGAATTAAATGGAGAAGGATTTGATCTTGATGTTTCCGTAGGGGATGAAGTTCATGCAGGTGAACTAATGGGATCCGTTGATCTGGATTTTGTGAAATCCAAAGGAAAAGAAACGGTTACACCGATCGTTTTAACAGCAATGGATGAATATAAGATTGAATTTGTAAAGACAGAAGGTCATGTAAATATTGGAGATGTTTTATACAAGATTTCTAAATAGTTATATGAATTGGAATTTAAAGAAGAGGGGCTGTAAAATAAGTCTCTAAATAAAGAAACGCTAATTCAGATATTTATTGAAATTAGCGTTTTTTTATTTTGTTCTTTTCTTTGTTCAATTCTATGCTTCTTTATCTAAAAAATGGTGCACTTAATAAAGCCTGTTTGATAACGCTTAAATTTTATGCAACATTCTTTTGTCGTTGTTTTTTATTATGATATTTGTAAAGATTAAATCCACATGAAATTAATGTGAGTTCAAGAACTACATTTTTTTCTCCACGGCGAAAGAGTCTTTTATAAGATTTATTCCATTTTAAAATTCCAAATACCCCTTCTGATTGAATACTTCGGTTCATTCTCAGCAAAGCTCCGTGGATGGATTCAAGATTTCTCAGGACTTCCTGATGGATTGATGTTAACTCCTGATTCATTCGGATTGTTCGGTTTTTTCGTGCTCTTGGACAACATTCCTGTTTATATGAACATCCTTCACAGGATTCACATTCGTACAATTCTTCGGTTCTTCCATATCTATTATATCTTACATGCTGGATTCGTTTAAAAAGAAATTTACGTCCATTCGGGCATATAAGATTTCCCTCAGGATCTCTTGTAAAGTTAATTGCACGATAAGGATTTGCACGATATTTTTTGTCTGTTGTTTCCTTTTTGTACATGGTAAATTTCATATATTTTTCCATATCATGCTCTTCGCAGTAAAGATAATTATTGTAGGAACCATATCCTGCATCAGCAACAGGATATTTCGGATAATGTCCATAAATATCATGAAATTTTTCCATCAGAGGTACAAAACATTCCATATCTGATGCGTATGGTTTCACATCAATCACAGCAATATATTCATCACAGACAGCAGCCTGCAGATTATAAGCAGGAAGCAGCTGATCATTTCCCATATAATCTCGTTTTAAACGCATAAACGTGGCATCATGATCTGTTTTGGAATAACTGTTTCTTGCTTCTCCGCAGATTTCTATATGTTGTGCGTAGTTTTTCAAACGTTCCAAATATCCTTGAAGCTCCTCGTATTGTTTTTGGTGAATGCTTTTTCTATGTCCGCGTCCAGAAACAAAAGAAGATTCATCAAGTCCCGTTGTTTCTTTATAGATTTCAAGCATTTGGGAGACATACTCGATTGCATATTCCTTACGCTGTTCCAGTTTCACGCCAAGATATCCTAGTACCTGCTGATTCATGGAATCGATCAAGACGGAGATCTTATCAAAAACCTTCAAACGATTTTTAATACAAGACTTTTTCCACACCCATGTATATCGGTTTGCATTTGCTTCTATTTTTGTACCATCAATGTATGTATGGTACAGATCAACATGATCTTTTGCAAAAATATACGAATTAATATCAGTGAATATCTGTTCTATGGAATCTGTAAGTTCATTTCGTATAAAATTTCCAAAAGTAGCAAACGAAGGAGCTTTTATTCCATCGAGAAGATACATATAACGGATATCATTATGGCAAAATCTTTCGATTTCACGCAATGAGCAGATTCCATTTTCCATAAAAGAAAAAAGGATTACTTTAAGGAGTTTTTGCTGATCACATCTTGGACGACCTGTTTTGTATCCTTTCTTTACAAAATATCTTGTTAGGTCAATGTGGTCCATAACTTCACAAAAAGTGTATACGGGATCAGAAATATCAATTAAATTTTCAATTTGTAATGGTAATTTTAACTGACGTACAGTATAATTATTATTGGTTTGATTAATCAGTCGCATGAATTAATTATACCAAAAAAACGCTCAAACCTCACGGTCTGGGCGTTTTTTCTGTTAGGGGAGTTTTTTTACAGCCCCTTTTTAAAAGAAAGGATATAGGAATGAAAAGATATTTTATGGCATTTATCGGAGTTGTATTCATAGGATTCAGTGTGGCTGTGTTGAATCTATCAGGATTTGGGGTAGATCCATTTAGCTGCATGAATATGTCAGTGAGTGCACATCTCCCATTTTCGTTTGGCGTGTGGCAGATTTTTGTAAATGCAGTGATCCTTATGCTGCTTGTAATTCACGTTATAAGAGAAAAAAAGAAAATAGGTGCGGTATTTGGATTTGGGACCTTATGGAATATGACAGGTGTAGGCTTACTTGTAGATTTTTTTACAACGAAGTATCATATATTTTTTCAAAATCCTCAAAATCTTGGAATTAGAATCCTATTTCTCGTTATAGCAATTTTAGGTATCTGTCTGGGGTGCTCCATCTATATGACACCGGAACTTGGGAGTGCACCATATGATGCATTAGGTATACAAATTCATGAAACAAGTAAAGTCCCTTTTAAATTATGCAGGATTACAACGGACCTTATATGTGTTATAATATCTCTGATATTTGGAGGTAATATAGGAATAGGCACAGTGATCACAGCTTTGGGGACAGGACCATTTGTACAGTTTTTCAATGAACATGTTTCAAAGCCGTGGTTGCATTATAAGAGAAGAGGAAGAAATGCGGTTAGAGGAACTACTGAACCAATACAGTGACAGGTTAAGTGAGAATGACTTGTACATATGGGACTATGTGGAGAAACACAAAAAACAATGTGAAAATATGACGATCGAAGAACTTGCAAGGAAATGTAATGTATCCAGAACAACAGTACTTCGATTTACAAAAAAGCTGTCTTTAAAAGGCTTTGGTGAGTTCAAAGTACATCTTAGGATGGAAAATGATGACAAGAAACAAGATACAAGCAAAGCTGTAAAAGTTTGTCTTGCATATGAAGAAATGATGCAGGATATGGTGCAGCAGGATTTTAAAGAGATCAGTGAGTTGATCTATCAGGCAAAACGAATATTTGTATATGGAACAGGGATGGTACAAAAGATCGTTGCAAAGGAATTTAAACGATTGTTTTATTTTACAGATAAGCGTTTTTATGATTTTAGTGGAATGACAGAATATGAAACGGTAGTAAAGTATGTAGATAGTGATGATCTTGTTTTGATCATTTCTGTGTCAGGAGAAGCAGATTTTACGATAGATTTTGCCAAGAAAGTAAGGATCAAAGGAACACCGATCATTTCGATCACAAAACAAAAGAAGAATCCATTGGCAGAGATCAGTAACTATAATTTATATATATCGACAACAATGGTAGAACAAAATTTGTGTAAAGGGCGATATGAATCCATGACATCTTATTATATTCTGGCGGAAATGATGTTTTTGCGTTATTTAGAATATTTAGAGGAAAGGAGCCAGTCTGATGAGAGCTAGAAATATGGAAGAATTGATACAGAAGAAATTTGACATTTTAAATGAAAATGATCTTCAAATATGGGCATATATCGTGCGTCATAAAGAACAATGTAAACAGATTTCGATTCAGCAGCTGGCGGTTTTTTGTCATGTATCACATACAACGATCCTGCGATTTGCAAAGAAACTTGGGTTTTCTGGATATAGCGAGATGCGATCTTTCTTAAAATGGGAAGATAAAGCAGAGATCCTATACGAAGAAAAAGATATGGATCGAAATGCAAACAGTTTTATAGCAAATATCCGGCGCTTTGAGGATATGGATATGGATAAGGTTTGCCAGATGATAGAATCTGCAAGCAGGATCTATACACAAGGTTCAGGATCGACACAAAAATTAGCGGCACAGCATCTGAAAGAAAAGTTTTTGTATCAAGGCATTTTTATCAATACGATAGAAGGAGCAAGTGAATTTGAATTTCTTTCAGAGAAATTTACCGAAGAGGATCTTGTGATCTTTTACAGCCTTTCTGGACAAAATGAAAAACAGATCCGTAAAATGAGAAGCGCAAAAGAGAGTGGAGCAAAGATCATAGGAATCGCAATGCAGGGCAAGGGTGAATTTTATGATCTTGCAGATGAAGTTTTGACATTTCAGTCAGAAGAAATACATACGATCGGGTATGGATTCCTATATTATCCGACATTACATTTTCACATTGTCAATGAATTTCTGACATTAAAATACATGGAACATCAATTGAAAAAACAAGAAGCAATAACTGAAAACAACGAAGAAAAGCATTGAAAAAACGTATAAATAAGTCATTTGTGAAAAATCACATGTTTTGTGAAATGAAACAACATTGATGATACGTTCCTGAATGAGGTGAAACTATTGTATCAGGATAAATACGATAGTATGATGAATTCAACAAAGAAAAACAAACAACATTCAGGAGGAATGAAAAATGGCAAAGAAAAAATATTCAATCACAGTCGCAGGTGGTGGAAGTACATTTAC
>ERZ780178.2284-NODE-2284-length-11277-cov-2.948940_pt1 | contig 11277 bp, 14 predicted proteins | sample MGYA00511018_ERZ780178 | MGnify/ENA primary metagenome ERZ780178 (study PRJEB29588, sample SAMEA2151439) | human gut metagenome | biome: human gut; feature: human-associated habitat; material: faeces | place: Denmark | collected 2008/2010 ...
AAACCAGCCGCTACAATCAATGCTATTATTATAACAATCACAAGTCTTTTCTTCTTCTTCGCTCCTATTTCTCTTTTCATTCCTCTCATAATAAATCCTCCTGTTTTCTCTTATATTAATTTTTAAATCTGTTATTTAATTGTTACTGACGATACTGTTCCATTCTTTAACGAAACAGATATCTTAAATATTCCGACACTATATACAATGCTTCCTGTCTTAGTGCTGTCGCTGTAATCTGTTATATCTTCCTTATCAGCCGCTGCAAATACACTTCTTACCTTATCAATACCGGACTTATTCGTAAGTCCAAGAAATTCAGTATTGCTGGAAAAATTAACCTGCATTTCACTGCACTTAATATCGCCCTTATCTGTATCTGACAGTGTAACTGTCAATGCCGCCTTTGTTCCCTGCTGGCTGCTGTAAGATGACATAACTGACTGTGAATGAGGCTGTGCAGCCTGTGCCATATAAGTAAAGCCGGCAGCCTTAATCTGCTTTGCCGTTACCGGATATGAAAACTCCACTCCGTCAAGCATAAAATCAAGTGTCCTTAAGCTTTCATTGTATGTGTAATAATCTGATTGTTTTATCGTGTCAGAACCGCTTACTGAATTATGCTCTGAAACATTTGTTATGTCTTCGTGCATATCATCGTCAATATTTCTTTCATCTGATACAACAGCCTTTTCAGAACTTACACTGTTTTTTCCTATGTATCTTCCTGTAAAGATTAGAATTAATGCTATTATGATAAACACAGCTGTATATACAAGATTAGTCTTAAATGCTGCAAGACAGTAATTCTTCTTATTAAGATTCTTTTCAGCACCCTGTAGAAGCATATATACAGCACCTGCAACCGGAACACTGGCAAGTGCTGTATACTTGCACCACTCATCTTCACTTACTACCTGCTTATCCTGTGAACGCAGTTCTTCAATAATTATTGGAAGCTTTGCTGAATATATATCAGGCTCTTTTTGTTCTGCCTGCATATTTTTATCAAATTCTTTAAAGTTATCCTCCAATATCCCGATTTCAGATGTGACGGATTCCGTCACATTATTTCTACTGTCTTTCATCTTTAGTACCTTTCTTTTTCATTGCTGAAATATAATCAGCATACCTGATTACTCTTTTATTCTGCTCATCTGTGTTTGTCTGCCTGTTATTTTTTTCTTTTAATCTGTTATCCATAAATCTTCTCCTTTACATTCTTGGTGCTTCTTCTGGAGCTTCCAGTTCCATTTTTTCTGTCTTTTCCTCATTAAATCCTGTTACAAGGCTTTCCTGTGGAATATCATCTGCCGCTTTGTAATACTCTGTGTCATAACCTGTGCTGTATACATAGCCTTTCGACGTGAGTGTTGCTCCTTCATTGATTGCATAATCCCTGCCATAACCTTCGTAATCAATATAATCATTAAGCCATTCAGGAATTTCTCTTTCTTCTACATCATGAATAATATATATACCCAGATCTTCTTCTGACTTTGCATTTATAAGATTATAGTTGTTAAGATTATCTGTGAGATTAATTACATCTTTGGCATTATGTATGCTGTCACCTTCTTCCAGCAGTGCCTCAAATTTTTCTTTGCTGCCGTCTTCTATCTTATCTATCTTTTCTGCAAGATAATTAAGTTCATTCAGATTGGTATATTCTGTCAGATACCCGGACAGACTGCTTACATTGCACTCATAGCCTGTAACAAAGACTTCTTCATAGAGCGCACCATCAGGTCTTTTCTGACCTATGCCTATTCTTTTAAGGACATCTGCCATATGCTCTTTGGTTGTCGGAAAACGCACTAATTCTTCTTTAAGTTCCCCTTCTGTATATTTTCCAAGGTTTGCAACATACGCTGCAAATGGAAATGTCTGGTTATTTTCATATATCATAATTAATCCTTTCAAATGTGGCGGATTCCGTCACATCTATCCATCTTAATTTAAAGTTACTATCATCATCATTACCGGTGGTAATCTTGCGTATGAACTGTAAATCGCAACCTTTAATGCTTCTTTTTTCTTCATTATCTGTCCTCGCATCATATAGAGTTTTAATTTCCTATGTGACGGAATCCGTCACATTTTACAAGGCAATAAAAAGGAACCGATATAAAGCATTTACTGCTTAATATCCATTCCTTCAATCGCTGCTATCTTATTTTTTGTTACTGCTTCTTACAGTGTGCAAACTGCAGGCGGAAATTGGCAAGTGCATCTGGTTCCTTTATATTGCCTATGCCGTGTTCATTTACATACTCTTTTACAGCTTTTATATCTTCCTTTGTAAATACCCATTGCTCAACGAGATGGTCTCTTGATTCACTTGCCGCTTTCTTTGCTTTTATAGGTACGTTAAAGAACTGTGCTTCATTATAGCTGTATGTCATACTGAGCCTGTTTCTCATTGCCCTTTCAAGGACTGCGGCATATTCAGGATCATTTCTCCATATACTGTTGTCCTCAAGCCCGCCGTTCTCATATGACTCCTGATAATAATCCGGTCCAATGAAACGTACATAGGTATTCTTTTCTTCCTCAACTGCCGTTGTATCTACTATATATGCCATAACAGAAACCTCTGCTATATTGCCGCTGTTATCTGTTACTGTATATACAATCTTTACAGCTCCATCTGTCTTGAACTGTGTATAATTCTCCGGGTGGTAATTCTTTACTGTAAGCTTGTCTGTAATGTCAGCATCCCAGTCATCAGTTACCTTTGCCGTGCTTAGAAGCTCTTCAAGTGTTATCTTTCCTGACTGGCTGTCATCAACCGTAAAATATCTGTCCTGTGCTGTAATTACCGGGGTATCGTCCCATACAGCAGTAAGCGTAACATTTCCATTAAAATCACTTGTAAGATTATTTACTACGCTATTATCTACGTAATTATTATCCTTAAATTTCCAGTAAAGAAATGTACTTGTTCCTGCTTCTGTTATCCTTGTAAATGTGTTTGCCGGAAGTGTTACCGGAACATCATAGACCGCATTGGCAGGTGTCATTTCTCCTGTGCCGCCGGCAGGGTCAAAGTTAACAGTATAACTGTTATTAGTTGCCCTTACTGCAAGATTCACATCATAACCAGGCATAGTAAATTTCATTGTCTGGCTGTTGTAAGTTGTTCCATCTAAAAATGTATTTATATCATTGCTGCCAGACGCATACCAGCCTGTTGCATATATATTTGTATCTGTATGGCATTCATCACTTATGTGCCAGTGGTAGCCATTCTTTACATCTGCATTTACTGTTAACTGTGCCCCATACTTATATACGCCTTCCCCGCTTACACCTTCAATTCCATCTGCGGCGGTAAGATTTAAACGGTATGATTTTCTGTATGCTGATAATGTTTCATTAATATTTCCGGCAACTGTTCCACTTGTGCTTACCTGCTCATATTCGGCATCATTATCATAGCCTGTGTAACTGTATGTTTCTCCGTACCTCTTGTTTTCATCTATCCACAACCAAGCATCACTCCAGCTTCCGTCCACGTTCTCATTCTTTACATATATCTTGATGTTATACCAACGGCGGTACGCATCAATATACCAGTCTTTATTGCCGGTTACTGTTCCTCTTATACAGAAGTTATTGTATACGTCATTATCAGCACCGCTTTCATCATTACCATATCCGTCTGTGTGGTATGTTGAACCATACCTGTAAGATGTTTCGTACCAGTACCAGTAATCACCCCAGGTACCGTCTGCATTTTCATTTCGAACGTAATATTTTATTGTATACCACTTTTTGTAAGCATCAAGATATACTGTCTTATCATCATCGACAATACCACTTGCACTTACCTGTTCATATTCAACATCGTCTATGTATCCTGTTGTTGAATAAGTATCTCCGTATTTATGATATTCTGTATACCAGAGCCAGTAATCACCCCAGCTTCCATCCGTTTTTTCATTTCGCACATAATAGCTTACTGTGTAGATTTTAGGATATGTGAATTTCAGGGTTATACTGTTGACTTTCTGAGTAGTCCAGTTTTCTTTATCTATAATCCAGTCCGGGTTATTATCATATATTTTGTCAACTTTAAAAGTACAGCCCTTGCTTGTTAAATCAATCGCTTTATCACACGCTTCAAGACCTGTTAAATCGTGTTCTCCTGTAGCGGTAAAATCAAAATACGCATTACCATTTACGATAAGCCAAGAATATTGGTCTGCTGTAGCTCCTGGTGCACCACATAAATCCATCATCTCCCATCGCGAGTCTGTTTTTACTGTCATAGAATATGTAGCTTTTCCAGAAGTATTCCTTTTTACTGCAATCTTTACAGGAACATCAAATGATGTTGTATTTGATAAAGGTAATTCATCAGCTCTCCAATGGTTACCATTTTCATCAATGGCCGTCTTTGAATGTTCTCCAAATTTTCCTGCAACTGTATAATTAATAGTCATTGTACCATCTATAGTTGTTTCATAAATCCAACTATCATTATTGTCTGCTTTTACATTTGTATTATCTGCAAAACATACAAATGATATTATAAGCAGTGATATTATTAATAATATATTTTTATTTTTCATCAGTTCTCCTTTTTCTGCAATAAAAATGACACCCAATAAGATTTAACTCTTATTAAGTGCCATATAATAATTATGTTATTGTGTTGTCATTAGGAATTAGATAATTTCATCAAACGATCAAATGATACTACATTATCAGTAATTCCATGTGCCGAATAAATTGCTTTTTCCTCTTCTAAACTATTCCACTGTTCTAGATAAAATTCTCCATCAGCAAAACTTGCTCTTACAGAATAACCTGTTATATCATCTTTATATTCATATACTCTGCACTCAGCACCATCATTCCATTCCATAATTTTAGTCCACTTTCCAGTTGCTACAAGCTGCTGTTCCTGTGTTACTGATGGCTTTGCTGGCTCTTGTGGTGTTACTACTGGTTCAGGTGTTGGCTCTGGGACTGGACTTGGTTCTGCTGGTGCGGCTGGCTGTTCCTCTGGTGTTATATCAACTGCTCCTGCATTATTATTTTCTGCTGGAGCTTCGGCTGGCTGCTCTGCTGGGGCTGCCTGCTCTTCCTGCACTTCCTCACTTACTGTATTCTGTGCCTCATTTACTTCTCCAGCATTTTCAGCTTCTGTATTCACAGCTTCTGCGTTTTCCGCTGGCTGTTCTTCCTTTGCTTCTTCTGTCTGTTCTGGCTGCTTTTCAGCCTCTTCCTTAGGTTCCTCAGCTTCTGTATTAACGGCTTCTGCGTTTTCTTCCGGCTGTTCAATCTGTTCTTCCTTTGCTTCTTCTGGCTGCTCTGGCTGCTTCTCAGCTTCTTCCTTCGGTTTATCAGCCTGTTCATTTGGTTTCTCAGCCTCTGTCTTTACATCTACATTAGATACAACTTTTACTGCCTCTGTTGTCTGCTGTACAGTTGTGTTGTTATCTGATGTCTGCTTACTTCCACAGCCTGTCGCTGTAAGCAATGTTGCAACAACTGTTGCTGTTAATATTGTCTTTAATAAATGTTTCTTAATCATAATTTACCCCCTGATATTTTTCATTTTTCGTATCTGATCTGCGTATGCAAGTATACGCTTTTCTTCGTCCGTAAGCGGCGTATATCTTGCTGACATCTTACTGTCATCTTCATTCCGCTGTGAAGTCGGCTGTGTTTCAAGATAATCTTTTATATCTTCCTTTGTTATCTCTTCTGTCGATGTCATATAGTAGCTGCTCCATAAGGTGGGAAGCTTCGACTTAATCTCTGGAAATTCCTGTAAGACTGGCTTTACTGATTTCTTAAGCATTCTTACAATTTCCTCAATACTTAAAGCCGGAAAATACGATACCTTCATATATATATAGTTAGGCTGGACATCAAGCATTTCAAGTTCTATATCCTGCTCTTTGCAGCAGTCAGTTATAAGCTCCTCCGTGCGCCTTTTTATATCATCCTTAAGTATAGACCTTTTATACTTGACTGTCCACAATAGATAGCCTGATACATTATATACAGCCCTGTCCTTGTATTTATATGTTATTCTCTTCATAGCTGTATTATAATACCACATTTTAATTAATGCAAGTATTTTTTAGTTTTTAGCTTGAATTATCATATCAGATACTACATTAACAGCCGTATCAAGGGGATTTTCGTTGTATTCCCAATATGTATTATCAGGAGTAATCGGTATTATTAATTGTTCGTTTTTCTTAATACTATAAGTAATGTATTCTGTTCCATCTGTATTAAGATATGTGATATTATACTGTCTGTTATCCTCATCATAAGTATCCTGCACCTGCTGTTTTTCAAGAATTATTGTTCTTGTTGCTGCTGTCTGTCCGGCAGATCCGGATGCCTTTCTGAAATTTTCCACGGCTTCTACTGTTACAATTCCCTTGTCATTATCGGCATCCATAACATTTACCGTAACCTCTGCATCACTTTCTATCTGCACAAGAAGTCCCTGCGTTACATCAGCTATAAGCTCATCTGTGTCTGCTATACTGTACTTATTTATATCAAGTACATTTAAGCTTTCGTCAAGTGCATCAGCCAGAGCCGTATTAACTTCATTAATCCTTATTATCCTGTCATCTGTTGTCAGTATTATTATGATAAAAAGTGCCATCATTATTGACATCATTATGCCTGTAACTACATTCTTCATAATGCCTCCTCTCTGACAGGCATTCTCACAGTCATCGTGTTTTCGCGGTTATCATTATCCCTTACCGCCACAGTTACAAAATACACTCCAGGTTCAGCAAATGTAATGCTTCCTGTTGTTTCATCATACAAATCCATCACTGATGTTGCCCTGTCTTCCTTCAAGACATTTTTTATATATGCTTTATCAGGAAATTTATTTACTGCATTATCAGTATAATCCATTCCATCATATCCTGTAACTGAAAAACAGCCTATAAGGCTGACGGCTTCATTACAGCTTACAACCTCAGGCTGTGTATATGTTATTACTGGCTTTGGCTTTGATACAATTGTCTGGAATGTATCAGCATCTGTAAGTGAGCTGTACTGCACACTGTCTTTATCTGCCGCAGCTGACAGAATATTTATCACACCTGTCTTAGTGCTTCCATTCACCGAAAGCTGTATATTTGAGAAGATAAGAAGCAGTGCAGTCATAACTGCACCTGCAATTACTGCTTTAAGGAATACTTCTATTATGTCTTTCATTCAATCCTCCTTTTCATTCCAATGTGACGGATTTCGTCACATTTTCTAACAGAAGCCGGATATTATATTTTCTATAAACTGTGCTCCTGCTCCATTTAAAAAGAGCGTCTGGAATATTACTATAAAGCCTACAGCTCCAGCACCCTCAATTATCGCTTCAAGATGTTCTTCTATTATATACTTCATTTTAATCTCCATTCTTGCGCCGCTTTTAAGCGCATCTCAAGTTTGGCGAAGCACAAATCCTGCGTATGAAAATCTTATTTTTCACACTATACCTCCTACAGGATATTAACGTATGTCAGTATCTGTGCAATCAGTGCTATAAATGCTGCTGATATTGCAGCTATTACAATGCTGCCTGAATAATGTTCGATTATGTATTCCATATATCCTCCTTAATTGTGACGGATTCCGTCACATTCTATATTGCAGCTTTTCTTATTCCTGCAATATTTCCCGCCTTGTAATATTTTTTATCTTGCAATATTTCTTAATGTGTGTGTCTTATCAATCCCAATGACTGGAATTTTATAGCTGTAGTCCGTTACAACCTCAACTGCTATTACCTTATTCTTCTCATCTGTTATATTGTTAGTTGTAACAGTGTAGCCAAGACCTGCCGCATTGCTTTTGCAGCTGTCTATCACTGTCTGTGACATATTGCTCTCTTCTATCTGCTTTACGCACGAATCATGATAGGCTCTCGCATTTGATACCCCTGTATCTGCACCTATAAGACTGATACCCAGAAGGACCATTATGGTAATCATAAAAAGTGACAGATATACTTTTATAATCTGTGACATATTAATCTCCATTCCTGCGCTGCTTCTTTGCGCATATCTGTTTTTTATATTCATCTGAATCTTAAATGTGACGGAATCCGTCACATTTTTAAATAAGGCTCATTGATGTCGAGAAGAATGTGATGAACAGTATCATAAAATCACATATCATCTTACCGCAGCATACCGCACTTGGAAGATACATATTAAGCTGCATCATAAACAGTTTGTCCTCGTTTTTAAGCTTCTCTGCCTTATTGCTTAACTCACTGTTTCTTTTAATCAGATTTGAAAATTCATCTTCGATGTTTCCGCCTTCCGAAGCTGCAAGACTATATAATGCTGTCATTGACTCCTCGACACCATTTACGTTAAATTCTTTTAAAAAGTTGTTGTATGGTTCTGATGAAGCCGGGTCTGCATCAAGTTCCTTAAGCATTTTAAACAATGCAGGTTTAATAATACCTGGCGCTTCCTCATACGACTTTGTCATAGCCACCGGAACATTTTCTGTTGCAAGATAGAGGCTTACCTGTAAAAGCCACTCCGGATAACTTATTTCTATCATTCTCTGTATCTGTTTTCTTGCTTCTTTCTTTCCTAAAGCCGGTGACTTTGCAAAAAATATGAGCAGCACTGCCATAACAGCAAATATAAATACCGAATGTACCTTTGAATACAATATAACACCTGCTACAACTGTGACAGCCGAACATATAACAGCTATAATTACATCTCTCTTTTGGTTATTATTGTAATAATTATCATATATCTTTTTACATTCTTCATCTGTCTTATCCTGCTTTTCATCAAGCCAGTTCTTCGACATGAACTTATTAATATGTGTATATATAATAATATTGGCACACAAAAGAATTACAGATGTAACCTGCACAACCGGATTTAATGATATATCTACATTAAACTGTTCGACATATTGTGGCACATATAATGCAAACAGACACATAAATGTTACTATCGCTAGCACTATTACCGTATCTCTTTTAAAGCTGCGCTTGCCAGCTTGAAGCTCCATAGTCCTGTCAACCCAGTTTCTTCTGTCCTCAAGAAGTATTTTTTTGCCAAGCTCAGCATTTCCGCCATTTTTTTGAAGCTGCAACATAAACTTATGCAGTGTTTTTATTCTTCTTACCGGATAAGCTTTTTCTATCTCATCCAGTGCTGCTTTATCCACTTCCGCTACATTCGATGTTCTTATTATGTTTATTGCCTTATTAAGTACATCGTGCATTTCCACTGAAGGGAAAAGTTTAATTATAAGCTCAAGTGAATCAAGTATCGTTATTCCGGATGAAAAATAATATATCATTCTTTCAAGATATATACTCACATCCGAAAATCTTCTCTGCTCATATCTTGCTTTATACGACTGATATATGATGCTGAATGTACATAAAACTGCTACTGCACATACAGCAATATATCCCACCGGTCTCAGCTTAAAAAGATAGCCGGCTGCAATACAGCCGGCCACCACCATTGCAAATGTTGCAAGCAGGGATTTTACTGATACATTATATCCAAACTTTTCAATTTCAGCTATTAAGTTACCCTTTTTGTTCTTTTTCGCTTTCATTAATAAATTCCTTTCCTTTTATATGTTATACAGCTGTGACGAATTTCGTCACAGCTGTACAATTATTGCTTGTCAAGTCTGAATGGATCTCTTATTCCAGCTTTATAAAGGACATTTCTAATATCCTCAGGAAGCTTCTTATCAATCAGCTTTCCATCTTCAAGAATTAATGTGCAGATGTTTTCACCATCAGCACGCATAAAACAAGCCAGCTGGTCTATATATCTTTTAATCACATTTCCTTCTTTTTTCCGTCTTATAAGAAGTCCGATATCAAGATTTTCATATATATTGTTGCAGAGTCTTTCGGCATCAAGCCTTGTCGGCATCATATTTAACATTCTGTCTGGTATCTTCCTTACATCATCAGTATGCAGTGTTGTTATTCCTTTAGAACCTGTATTCCATAATTCAATAAGGTTCTTGGCTTCCACTGAACGCACCTCACTAAGCAGTATCCTCTTAGGATTAATTCGCATACATTCCTTCAATGCATCCGTGTATGTAAATACTTCGTTGACCTGGAGTGATGTATGTGAAGCTTCAGGCTTTAAATCCTTATAATGCCATTCAAGGGTATCCTCTATAGTTACTGTATGCTGATTGTCCGGTATATACATAGACAGGAATTTTGCAAATTCTGTCTTGCCAGCTTCCGGCTCGCCGCAGATTACAATATTCAGTTTTGCTTTTACTGCATTAATTAGCAGATTCAATGTATCCACAGAACAATATCCGTTCTTTATCAGATTATCATAAGTAAAGCGTGACTTTTTTGTTGTTTTTCTTATGAACACGCTTGTACCAGTTCTTGCAACTGACTCGTGAAGACACGTTATCCTTAAGCAGAGTTCTTCTGACTCTGCCTCAAGCTTGTAATTCTGCTTATTAAAATACTTTGACTGTGAATTTGCGATATTACTTACAAATCCATCTATATATTCACTTGTTACCGAATGTTCATTGTCAGGTATTCTTACTGACTCATTATGTATTGTATTGACCCACAGCGAATTGCCGTGCCAGTCTATGTCTGTAATCTCATCATTTTCCAGAAATGGAAGGAGCGGCTTAAGTCGCTCCTTAGTGAGAATACCAGTTAAAATCTTATCCTCATCTGCCATTTTAGAATCCTCCTGCATCAATACCTTTATTGAATATTGTTGTAAGCATTGTCAGGAATGATTTTGATACTTCGTCAGATTTTACTAATGCGAGTATAACTGCAAGAAGTGCTATTAATATTGCTGCGGCCATTATTGGCTTTAAATGTGTTTTGATAATTTCTACCATTTTTATAATCTCCTTTTAAATAACGTATTTATTTTTATATTCTGTATATGTGACGGATTCCGTCACGTTTTAATTGTTGTACCGGATTAAATCTTATCTGATTAATCCAATCATTATTTAATAATGGTGGCGGACGTATACAGTGTCTCCGGTTACAGAACACTAAAAAAGGAACACCGACTGATTCAGTCTGCGTTCCTTGTGATGTTATAGTATTTAATGTTACTTGCTTTTTCAGCCTATGACAGATATTTTTTAATCTGCCGGATATTCTTATTATTTTCCTGAATTCATTATATATGTCACCTATGCTTAGTCCTGGCATTATTAACACTCCTTCCTGCGTGACGGAATCCGTCACATCTTATTCTTAAATTGTCAATTTTA
>ERZ780178.2291-NODE-2291-length-11257-cov-2.289770_pt1 | contig 11257 bp, 19 predicted proteins | sample MGYA00511018_ERZ780178 | MGnify/ENA primary metagenome ERZ780178 (study PRJEB29588, sample SAMEA2151439) | human gut metagenome | biome: human gut; feature: human-associated habitat; material: faeces | place: Denmark | collected 2008/2010 ...
AGAACCAGCAGTATAGTTTACTTCGAGGTAAGAAATCTCAAGTTGTACAATCTTATAGGGAACAAATGTTTAATGTAAAAAATAAAGAATGGAGGCGATAGATATCTATAAAGGATTCAAATTCAGATTATACCCAAACAACACGCAAAGTAAAAAAATAAATAAAAAGAAAAGCGATATACCAGCTTATGCAGATGGTGATGGTAATATTAGACCATATGGATATAATAAGAACATGTCTGACTTTAAATACTGGGATTCAAATAAAAATAATTATACACAAGATTATTTAAATTGGGTAAATAGTATTACAGATCAAGATGTAAAAGATATCTACAGTGGTAGATATGGAGATATGTCTACTTATTTAAGTAAGAATAAGGGTACTATACCTTCTGTAGAACAAGCTAGATCTCTAATGACGGATAGAAAGTATGGTGATTGGCATAAAATTGGTTAGGCATATGTAGACAGTAGATCTGCACAAAAAAATGGACCTAAGCAAATACCATCATCTGAAGTAGCTAGCAGATTAGGAATTCCTTGGAATATTAATGCTCCCATAGGCAATGTTGATAGTGCTAATTCTAGAAGTAGTAAATACTTTACTTATACTGGAAATCCTGGTAAACTTCCAGTAGGTACTCCATATACTACAGATGGAGAAGATTCATATATGCCTGGTAATAATAATTGGTTAGATTTAATAGATAATATAGCTGCATTAGCTGGACCTATTGGCAATATATTTTCAGGTAGTCCTGAAAGAGTTGATACCTATACTTACGATCCAGTATATGGACCAACTGGTTATAATATAGATCCTATACTTAGAGAAGCTACTTTAAGTGATAGAATAGCTAGATACAATATGTCTAATATAAATCCGAATACTGGAGCTAATATGGCATTTGGTTTATAGTCAGCTGTTAATAGAAATAAAGCTATAGCTAATGCATATGCTACTAAAAACAATGCTGAAAATCAAATGGCATTTAACAATGCACAAATAGCTAATCAATGGGGACAACAATACGCTAACGCTAGACATTTAGCATCTGTTGAACAAGCTCAAAATGATGCTGCTACTAGGAATATTCGTAGAAAAGGCTTTGGTGATTTATCTACAAGAATATAGTAGATAAGTAAAGATAAACGTTTAACTAAAAGAGACTCTGCTATGTTAGAAGCTATGTTACCTTATTTGGAATATGGTATGACATCAGATCAATTGACTAAATTATATAATAATTTGAAAAGATAATGGCAACAAATAGATTTGATAAACCAATAGAAAGTGAGTACGTTAGTTAGTACACACCAATACCTTTTGAATAGCTATATGCTATAGGTAAAGCAAATAACGAAAGAGTAGATAAAGCTTATTAGGATTTAGGTAATCAGTTTACTAAGTGGTCAGAGTTTAGATCTCCGTCAGCTATAGATACTAAGAGGTGGTATGATTTAACAGTTGGAGCTGGACAAGATATAGTAAATAAATTAGCAGCTAATCCTGATTTAATTAAGACTGCTGAAGGTAGATCTTTAATACAGTCTTTTATTAATACTAGACCTTATAATGAATTAAGTCAGTTATAGTAGAGTAGAGAAGGGTTGCTTTAGAGACAAAAAGTAAATCAACAGTTAATGCTAGCTGGTAAATATAATCCTTTGTGGCATGATGTTGATTTTACTAATTATAATACTTTAGACAATGGAGTATTTAATGATGTAGCTCCGTTAGCATATAAGTCAGAAGTAGATTTAGTAAAACCGTATGTTGATAACTTAAAACCAGGTTTTATTAGACAAGATGGGGTTTATGATTGGAGAGGTGTTTCTTCTGAAAGAACTGATCAAGAAATAGCCAATAATATATCTGCCATATATAATACCCCTGAAGCGCAAAAACACATACAGACATTAGTATAGCAAGGATATACTCCTGAACAAGCTAATGCTTTGTTTGCAGATAGAATTTACAGAGCTGGTAGAGAATTTGCATATGAGGATAGAGAATTAAATCCTCTATCTAAGATATATGAAGAAGATAGATTAAAGAGAAAAAGAACAGAACAACCTACATAGAAACCTTTTAGATTGACTGAATCTATTGCAGCTACTGGAGGAGATACTTTTAAATTAGGTACACAATCTTATATAACTAATAAATATAGAGACCAAATAAATTCTTTAGTTGACTAGTACGATAAGGCAGCTAAATCCGGTGATCAGTTATCAGCTAATATGTTTAAAAAACAGTTGCGTAATATATATGATGAATCTAATAGCTATACTCCGAATAAATTGTTTAATGAAATATTTAAAGAATATTCTACAGATGGTAAATTGACAAATATAGAATTATCAAATGCAACTAATGATATTTTAAATAGATTTTCTGCCCCATCTCCTATAGCTGCTGTAAATGATTTGTTATAGACTACTATACCAGGAGTTACTTCAGAAACAGTTGATACACCATTGGGTAAATATAGAGTAATACCTAATCCTAAACAGTTGGATTTAGCTACAGATGTTATATCTGAAATAGCTGGATACAAACATGTAGAATCTGGAAAGAATAAATTTAGAGATGCTTTAAAGAATGGTAAGCTTACTAATGTGATATTACAACAAGGCGGTAATATTCTTACTTTGCCAGTAAATAAAAATGGACAAGTACAACCAAATTCTAGTCAGGTAATTACAGTTGCTATACCACAAAGTCAATTAGATGCGTTAGGTATAACTGATGCAGATATGGTAATATCTGGAGCTAAGAGAATTTATAATTTGCAAGGTAGAACTACTTTTAGCGGTGAAGTAAAGAGCGAAGACGAAGTAAGAAATTATAAAAGTGCTAGAAAATAGAATGATAAATACAACCCTGTTTCTTATACTAGCCAGTATAACATGGACGGTAAAGTATCTTATAGTAATCCATCTGAAGACGTATATTGGCAAATAGAATTATTAAACAAACTTCCAGATCCACAAGATAAATTAAACGCTGAATACTTGGATCAGCAAGCTTGGAAGTTATCAATGTCAGAACAATTTAGATCTGAACTATATCCAAGTACACAACAAGAAGCTTACGGCATTGGTTATTCTGCCGGAGAAGAAGAATAATAAAATTACATAAAAATGGCTAAAAAAAATAAATTTAATTTGAGTTCCCCCTCACTAGGACAATAGTTAGTGAGGGAAGCTATGACTCCGTATAGCGAAGGATTTGATATATCGCAACTACCATAGTCATACGGAATAAATGAATTTACTACAGAACAAGAAGTGCCAGTAGTAGAAGAAGCTAAAGATAATAAAAGATCTTTAGCTGAAGATATTGTATGGAATACTGGAAAACTAATAACTAATGTATTAGATAATGCTAATCCATTATATCAGTATATACAAAAAGAAAGACTTAGTGTTGGATTGTCTAAATTACAAGACAATTTAATGGAAACAGAATCTAAATGGATACCACAGATATAGGAAGCTCAAAACTATTTAGAAGCTAAGTCTATTGTAGATAATATCTCTAATAATATACTTACAGATGAATAGAAAATAGCAGTACAAACTGTCAATTAGTTAGAACCTAATATAAAAGAGTATGCTAAATCTAATCCGTACTTAAGAGATTTATTCTACGATACAGATCCTACGAATGTAAATGGTAGTATAGCTATAAACTTTAAAGCTTTGCTAAATGACTTTAAAGATAATAATATATTCAACGTAAATCCGCTAGATAATATAGCTACAGCGTTAGAAGATAATGCATTAAACTAGGAAGAACAAGATTTCTTATGGAACAATAAATAGCAACAAATGTCTGATAAAGAAAGATTAGACGCTATTTAGAAAGTATTATCTGATGCTAATGATGAATACGAAGATAAAACGGCTAAGATAGTAAAAAGATAGAATACTTTAAAGAAAGGTAATTGGTTGTACGATCCTACTGCTCTTACTAAAGAATTTGAGCAGAGAGTAAATGAATCTGAGTTATCTATTACTGATCCTAAATCTTGGTTTTATAATCTAGGTCATATTGGTAGTTCTTTGTCTGAAATAGAAATGATGTTCTTACAAACAGGAACTTCAATATTAGCTAATAAAGCAGCTAGAAGTCTAGCTGTTAGAGGTGCTATAACCGCTGTTCCAGGTATTGGTCAAGCAGCTACAGCAATTGCTTTAGGAGAATCAGCTTTTAATCTTTGGTTAGCTAAATATTACAGGCAATCTGAAACAGCTAGTGAAGTATTTGACAACTATCAGCAAAGAGTATTACAAAGTGCTAACGATAATAAGACAGATGTAAATAGAGTATTAGAATCTTGGGAACCTAGATTAGGTGAGTTAGGTTATCCTGTAGATTAGATGGACGAAAATGAAAAACTACAAGCTGGTTTAGCTCAAGGTCTTACTACAGATCAAAAAGATTTTGAAGAAATCAGAAACGATGCTTTTGATGGCTTACAAATGGTTAGAGATGTGAATGACGCTTTAAGTTATTCAGATTATTTACAAAGTATGCCGTTTTCCTATGGAGGTAAAATATTATGGAATTAGGCTAGTAAAGCATTAGCAAAAGCTAGAGGTATAGAAAGACCTTTAGATGAAATACCAAGTGTAGTAGACCAGATTGGTTTGGGTAAAGCTATTGACAGAGGGGTGGAAAATATTCTGAACAAAGCATCTAGACCTGGACAAAATATTACTAGGAAACATTTATTAGAAAACATTGGTAAATTCGCTAAAGCTAATGCTATTAATTTTGTATCTGAACGTAGTGAAGAAGGTGTTCAATCTGTAGTTGGTAGTAGATATCAAAGAGGAGAATACGACTATTTAAAAGACAAAGGAATAAATCCTATATCTGCTGCATACAACGCTGGTCTTCTTGGGTATGAAGCCAATCTTGCTTACTTTGGTTTATCAAATGATAATTATCTAAATACAGATGATGAATTAAAGAAGGCGATGGATATTGGTGGATTCATAGGTTTAGTAATGCCATTTGCTGGTAATGCAGTACAATTGAAAAATGCAGTAAGACAGTATGCTTCAGATAAAGAAGTACAAAAACTTATTGCTAAAGGATATAGTAATGCTGAACAGGATAACAAAATGGATGTCTTCCTCGATGCTTTACAAGCTGGTAAAGATATTAATTATGTTACAGATTATTTAGAGTCTGCTAAAAAATTGAAACAGCCTGGAGTAACAGATGAAATGATAGATGAAGATAAAAATCTAGCTACTAATCTGTGGGCTGAATATCGTAATAAATCTATCGATGAAAATTTAAAAGATTTGGGTATTAAGCGAGGCAGCTCTGAGCATAGAAAAATAGTTAAGAACTATCTACATATTAAAGATAGATTGAATGAAGCAGAGCAATCAACTAATAATGTAGCTAAAGAATTAGAAAAGATAATAGAACAAGGTAAAACTAATAAAGATGATGTATTCCTGCAAAAAGCTAGAGAATCTTATGACGCATTTATTGAAAGTAAAAGATAGTCTGATGAAGATTATCAATATAAAATGAATGCCACTCCAGAATATGCAGACGAAATAGAACAAGATTTCTTATCTACTTTACCTACTTTTGATGAATATTCAAATGCTGTATATGATATTACTTATCTAAAATTATAGAATCAAGCTATAACATATTTGTATAAAGCTCTTACTAATAGAACTAAAACTTTACAACAGTTATCAGAGGATACTGGTTTAGATGTAGATCTCAGAAATATAAATAATATGAGAAACTACATTAAAAGAGAAAAAGAAAGAATAGAAAGAAACGTTCAACAAATAGTAAGTACATATGGTATACAAAATTTAGATTAGGCTCAAGATCCAGTAAATGCTGAATAGATAAAGAATTATGTAACAGCGTTTGTAATGAATAAAGCTGTAAGAGATAGATTGAGAGATCAAGCTACAGCTTATATTACTGGTAAACTTAAAGCAGAATCATATTAGGATATCAAAGGATATTTGTTCAAAGATTTATCTGAAGAGCAATAGGATAATATTATACAAGAATATACAGATAAAGCACTAAGAGAAGGTAAACCTCAACCTAGTAGAAAATCTATTATATCTAAGTATAATCAACAAGCTCAGATGAAGTATAATGATTTACTAGAATTAGCTGATCAGGAACGTGCGTCTAGAATTGTAGCCAATTCGTTATTTGCTGAACATCTAAGTAAATCAGTTAGATAGGAAAAAGTTGCTAGAAAAGAAAAAGAGGAAGCTGGTGAAGTACTACCAGAAGAGGGAGTAATAGAAAATCCAGCAGCTGCTATTGAAGATACTACTAAGAAACAAGAAAAAGTAGAAGTTAAACCAGAAACTCCAATACAAGAAGGAGTACAACAACAGCCTGTAGTACAAGAAACTAAAACAGAAACAGCAGAACCTGTAATACCAGAGTCTATGTCTACAGATGTAGATGAAATTCTTAGAGAAGAAGAGCAAGCTTTACTAAATCAAAAAGGTAGATAGTTAGAAATAGAACCTAGTAGCGAAGATGTTCTGGTGGAAGGTTCTATAGAAGAATAGATACAATAGCCAGAAAAAGAAGTACAGGATATTATAGCAAGGGAAGAAAAAGTTGATGTAACTGTAGATGATGTTAGTAATGTAGAAGATAGCACACCTTCTCCACAAGAGCTAGAATAGGAAGATATACGTAACAGAACTTTATAGAATCCTGATGAAGTATCTGGTGTTAGTGAACAAACATCTGAAGAAGTACCAGAAATTGCTGTAGCTACAGATGCTCAAGAAGCAAATGAAGAACAGAACACTAATACAAAAGATAAAAGTAATCCAGTACCACCAACTCCAACTCAAGTGGAAGACAGCAAGCCTGCTCAGGATGCTCCTACTATAACTATAGTTGATGGAGGTATATATGTAAATGATGGAACTACTTTTATATCTGATGAAGTATTGGCAGCAGAAGCTCAAATGCTAGAAGATACTTCTACTGAAGTATATGGAGAAACTGGCTACGCTAATATGAAACCTGAAACTGTTACTAATAACTCTGATGCATTGAGTAATAGAAAGGTATAGAAAGTAAAACATGTTTCTAACACGTTTTTCTTCCAACCAGATGCTACATCTCCAATGAATATTACTGTGAATGGTAAACCTATTACTTTTACTAACAGTAAAGGAGAAGTAATACCTGTATTACCAGGAAAAGAATTATCTAAAAGACTTTTAAAGAACGGTTGGATAAATTCTGTAAACGCTTATTATATAGTAACTAACCATAGATACGGAGATAATTCTCCTTATATGCAAGCTATTCATTTAATATTAGAGGATACCGATGGAGTAATGATAGCTTCTCTAAGAACTCCAGATTATGTAGATAAAGAAATAGCATCTGGTAATTATAATTCTGAACAAGTTCAATAGTTACAAAAGCAGAAAGAAAAGTTAATAGAAATTAGGCAACAGATAGTAAATGCTTACCTTGGTAGTAATAAAACTATACCTACGACTATTATAAAGTCTGTTAAACCAGCTAAATTAAGAATAAGTAATGGAGAATTTAATAACCGAAAATCCCCAGAAGGAGCTCCTATAAGACGTAAACTTACAGAAGTTAATGACTTTGGATTAGAACAAAATAACGTAAGAAAGTTAGACCAACAAGTAAAGGAAATGCAAATTGGTTATGGTACTGGTTCTGTGGAAGACTTTGTTACTGAGCCTTTTGTAATTCGCAAATTAGGGTCCAATGACGAATTAGCGGGTAATGGTGTTGGTAGATCTGGAGCATTATATATATTCCCAAAAGCAGAACAAACACCTAATGGTTCTATAGCTCCTATTCAATTGTCTATACATAAATTAGATTATGATATTTATGGAGATGAAGTTGAATTGGGAAAAGATGGTAAGGTTAATTCTTTAGCTGAATTAGCATATAAGTTATTAATTGGTAAAGTAAAACTTGGTGGAGCTGAGCAAGATGTGCTTGATATTATTGTTAATAATGGTTCCAAAACCATTATTGGTGATGAAGTTGGAGAAAAATATCCATTTCTAATGGATAAAATGTTGTATTATCATCCTGAAGAAGGTAATACGCATATACAATTTGCTGTAAGAAATTCTAACGGTAGACACATAAAAGTAGAATTTGATCCTAGCAGAGCTTCAGAATCTCAGCATAAATTAGCTATAAGAAAAATAGCTAAAGATCTGCATTGGAATACAGATAAGTATGCTTTATTAGAACCTATACCAGATAGTATTGTTAGACTAGCTACTTCTTATTTTAAACAGTATCCGAATGCTAAACAATTTAAGATAGCAGGTTTAGAGCAATTAGCTTTTACTAGAGAAGACTTAGGAATAGGTACTGATAAAGGACCAGTGTCTTTACTTACTTGGTTAATTAACACTGGTAAAATTGAAACAGATTTAGGTGATACTATATACAGAGCTCCTTTCATATATACAGACGGAGTAGCTGTACCACAAGTTACTGAAACAGAATTAGCTAGTGCAAGCAAACAATAGCCAGTATAGAAATCAGCATAGAAAAAGGTAGAGGAAACTAACAATAAACAAGTAAAATTAGATAATAAACCTATTTCTACTACAGGTATAGAATATGTTTCTACTGATGAGAATTGGTCTGAAGAATAGATTAAAGATTGGATGAAAGCTAATTCTCCTCAATACAAATATAAAACTGGTAAATGGCAAATAATTCGTAGAAACGGTAAACTGCAAGCTGCTCAGAAATTAGCTAAAAGGGGTTTAACTTCACAAGTAAAAGGCGAAGGTAAATTAAATGTGGATGAAGCTAGGTAGTGGCTGCAAGACAAACTAGGTATTGACAAATCAGATATTGTTACTTCAGAAGCAGTATTTAGAATGGCTAATGCTCCACAAGTATATGGTGCTTTAAAAGTATGTATGGATAGACTTAGTAGTGATACAGCAGCTAGAATATTCTTATCAGAACAATCTGGGCAAGGAGTAGAATTCCATGAAGGTTTCCATTATGTAAGTTAGTTATTAATAAATGATAAGCTTAGAGAACAAGTATATCAAGATTACGTAAAACAATATCCATATTTAAAGGATGCTTCTAAACAAGAAGTAGAAGAGGCTCTTGCTGAAGAATTCAGACAATATATGCTAAATGAAACTAAACCATCTATAGCATATAGAATTAAGAAATTATTTAATGCAATACTTAAAGTATTAGGTATTACTAGGAATGGAGATTTAGTAAGAACTTTATTTAATAAAATACGTAAAGGAGAGTTTTCAAAATATAAACCATCTAAGTCTGTACTAGAAGATTTTGAAAAAAGATTTGGCGGTACGTTGTACTATTACGTTCCAGGAGTAGAGGATAAAGAATTAAAGAAAATAGCTTCTATAGCAGATGCTACTACTTTCTACGCAGTAGTAGATTCTTTAAATGCTACAGTAATGGATACATTTAATATTAGTAGCATTGAAGATTTACAAAGTTTACCTAAGAAGATTAATGATATATTCGATGATATTCTAACTACTAACTTAGAGTTAGGAATGTATGATGAATCTCAAGAACAACTTATCAAAGATGTAATCAATAATAAAGAAGTATTTAAGAAACAAATAGACGATTACTTAAGAAACTTTAGTATTATTAAAAAGAATACTGAAGAATCAGAAGAACAAGAAAGAGAAGAAAGAGAACTTGGAGATAATCCTGATAATACTTGGGATAAAGAAAGTTATACAATAAGTAAAAAAGCTAATGTAGCTTTCAAAGCGAAACTATTCTTTTATTCTATTCCTAAAACTAAATACGAATTTGATTCAGAAACAGGTAATAAATACTTAGTAGAAGAGGAAGATGACTTGTTGATGACTACTAGATCTGAAGATTTCAATGTTGTGTGGAATAAGATATTAGAGAATCTATGGAACGTTGAAAGTTATTTAGACTTAGTAGATAAATGTTATAATCTTGGTAAAGTAGATCCATTCTTTATGACTGTATATAATAAGTTAACTTCAAAAGATGATCCTATTGATGAAGTCACTTAGACTCAAATATTAAATACAGTTAAAAGTGCAAAAAATAGTTTAACTGCAATAATTGTAGAAAGAAAGCAGATACCTTTTGCACAGAGAGGATCTGATGAACAAATAGAATATGCTACACAAGAATATTCTAATAAATTAAAATGGAGAATTCAGAATTCTGATGTATATAGAAAGATAAGTAGATTACCAAAGAAATGGTCGCAATAGTTCTTCTTGTCAGATTTAATTGATGTTAATGAAGATGGTACTAGAACTATAAATCAAGATAAGTTTCATTCTGCTGTGTGGAAACATAAAATATTAATAGATAATGTATTAAAAAAGAAAGATAAAACTTTGGATGATTATATTAAAGTTAGATCTAACTTTATAGATATGTGTAATAATCTATCTATTAATATGGATGATTTAGCATTAGACTATTTACTTACTAATGGAACAGGTTAGCCTAACATGCAATCATTTGAGAATTTCTGGAGATCTGCAAATGCTAGTACTTCTTTAACTAAAAGTATATTAAATAATATTAACATAGCTGCAATTAGAGGTACAAGTAGTATAAAATCCAGAAGTGGAGAAACTGCTAGAACATTTGATAGAATATTTACTAGTAGAAAACCAGATGCTTAGATAAATCTAATGGCTATAGCTTGGGGTAGAACACACCCATCTCCAGAAGAATTTAGTGTAACTGGAGCGGATGGTAATCTAGTATATCCTATTACAGAGAATAATTATATGTCAGACCAGATAAGATGGTTGAAATATAATTTAAATGGTAAGAGAGAATTATTAGGTAAAAATCCTTACTCTGCAAATTCTTTGTTGTTACAGTCTATAAATAGTAATGCTGATTTAATTAAATTAAATACTTATCTAAACTTAGAAGAGAATCTGCAAAACACTAATCGTGATTACTTTGGTATATCTCCTATAGAGGATTACTTATCTAAAATGACATTTGGATTTAATAATCACTTATTTTGTCCTACTATGTCTGATAAAAAGACATGGCACACTATAAGTGGTATTCAAATGGTCAAGGATTTCTTACCATCTACAGCTATCACTGATTACGAATACAATGAAAACGGAGATATAACTAGAGTTATATTTTAGGATCAAAAGAGAAGATTCTCAGATAGAA
>ERZ780178.2294-NODE-2294-length-11249-cov-2.454708_pt1 | contig 11249 bp, 6 predicted proteins | sample MGYA00511018_ERZ780178 | MGnify/ENA primary metagenome ERZ780178 (study PRJEB29588, sample SAMEA2151439) | human gut metagenome | biome: human gut; feature: human-associated habitat; material: faeces | place: Denmark | collected 2008/2010 ...
AAAAAAGAGACACCCCGCAAGCGCGAGGTGTTACGTTATCGTTACACGTCAAGGTTTTTTGTGATATTTTCGATAAATGCTTGGAATTGCTCTTTCACTTCGGCGGGGCGAAGAATCTTTACTTTTCCCTCGAAAGTTGTGAGCCACGAAAAGAACGTTTTGCTTACCTGTACCATAGTGCATACGATATATCCGTCCCTATCCGAAACTATGCGGCAACTCTCCCCGAACCGATCCCGTGCTATCTCTGCAAGTTCTTTCGGGAACAGCAGTTCGACTTCCCTTTGTTCCCCTGTATACATGGAAAAGATTTCACGGCGGTAGGCATTGATGTCAAAACGAACGAATTGGGCGTTGTATGTAATCTTCTGTTTCTCCGCTTGCACGTCATCCATTCGGTCTATTCGGTAATTTGCCGCGTCGCCATATTTGTCGTGATAGCATACGAGATAAAAATAATCGCCCGAATACACCATGCCGAGCGGATTGACCTCATATCTTTCTCCGCTTTTGCGATAGGTGCGGTTGCCGTACAAATCCGTGTCAAAGTATAAAAAGGACAGTTTCTTCTTTTCCAAAAGCGCCGTCATTATCGCATCTATACTGTAGTAGATATGCTCGTTTCCGCTCTTTGTATGGTTTTTTGCTACCGTATCGGCAAGTTCTTCTGCCTGCGATTCGCCGAGCAGTTCGGCAATTTTATGCGAAAGTGCCGATGATTTCTTTTCTGTTAAAAACTTCGCCGCGCCGATCGCCTGTAGCAGTATCTGAATTTCGGGCCGCTCGAATTTATGATCTGCCACATAATAGCGGTTACTGCGGCTCTTGTCGTGCAGGATTTCAAAGCCGTAACGGTTGAGCGTTTCTATATCTTCATACAATGTTTTACGGCTGACTGCTATTCCGAAATTTTGAAGCGCGTCGGAAAGTTCGCCCGTCGTCATAGGATGCCGTTCGTCTGTCTGTTTCCGCAATATCTCGTACAGCAACAGCAATTTAATTTTCCGCTCCGAACTTTCCGACATCTTTTCATTTACCCTAAACTCTATTTTTTTCGTTTCCTCTTTTCTCTGCCGCGCTGTCTTATATGAATTTCCTTATTGTCTACAATACGGCTTGTCTAAACCGATCAAAATATACTGTTATATCTTCTCAGCGGACAGTCTATCCTTTAATTTATTTAACATCGAATATTTCTTTTGAACACAACACGAAATTTATTTTTACCTATTTTAGGCGCGCGATACTTTTGTGCCAGTCCAGGACCACAGGAATTTGTTCCCACGCCGCTCATGGCTATATCAAGACTCACGTACACGTTATCGCCTTCTTGCAATTCGAAATCATGGTTTGCGCTTGCAAGCATCTGCCTCGAATACGGAAGCACAGAGAACGAAAACAGCTTTTCGGCTGTTATTTCCATACCGCAATCAAACGCAACCACAGAACAGCCAAAGTGACTGCCGCTCTCCTGTGGTTTCACATAGTGAAAATATTCTTTGCCTGCATCCGTCGTATATGCATCATACTTACAACATAAATGTTTATCTATATAACTCTCATACGGTCCGTAACCTTTATAAGTGAATTTGCTTGCAATACTTTTTGGAAGCGCAAACATCAGGCCTATTCTCGGTAAATACGAAACATAGTCGGCAACTTTATAGCAGAGTTCTATATCTACCGCATCATTATAAAAGGTATAAGCAAGCGTAAAATTCATAATGGGCGCGAAACAGGTTTTCAGCATTTTGCCGGTTACTTTTATTGTGTTACCGTTCTTTTTTATGTCGTATGCAACCTGTTCCGCATTTTCGTACTGACTCCACTCGTTAAGAATATTTCTATCATTATCGATAAACGAACGCAGAATATTCACTTTGAACGGTTCGGCAAATTTTATATCGCCTACGTTCAACAATTCACCGTTTTTGCCGAGCGTATATTTTAACGGTTTATCTGCCGCAAGTTTTTTTAACGGCTCGCAATTCGGCAATTTACATTTTTTCTCCCGCTTGCCGCCGTATACCGCTTGCAATTCGTAATAACCGCTTTTGGGTGTAAAGTCAGGGTTAAGCAATCCGTCCACGCAAAAATTGCCATCGTGTTCGCGTTCACCGAAGTCCCCACCATATAAATACCCAGTTTCCGTCTTTATTGCATGATCTCGCCACTCCCATACAAATCCGCCCATAAAACGATCATTGTTATCTATAAAATTCCAATAGTCACCCAAGTCGCCATTACTGTTGCCCATAGCATGCGAATACTCACACAGCACAAGCGGACGCATTTCGTTTTCATCTTGCAAAAAATCATTAAAAAAGTCGAGCGGCGGATACATACGACTTGCCATATTGATTCGTTCTGTGTAATAGTTCGTTTTGTCCGCCATTTCCCATGCGCTTTCGTAATGAATGGGACGAGAGTCGTGCGCCTTTATATAGTCCGCTCCATTATAAAACATTTTCCCCCAACTAGCCTCATTCCCCAATGACCAAATCACCACACAAGTACGATTTTTATCTCGTTCATATAAAGTAATTTCTCTATCCGTTACACCTCTGTCTGCAATGCCGCTGTCGGCAAATTCTTGCCAATTCTCTCTTCTTTTATAACCACCACATCGTTCCACCATGCCATGAGTTTCCACATCGGCTTCGTCCATGACATAAAATCCCATACTGTCGCACAAGTCATAAAACTCAGGAGCATTGGGATAATGGCATGTACGAATAGCGTTTACGTTCGCTTTTTTCATAAGCTCGAGGTCGCGTATCGTTTCTTCTATAGTCACTGTCGCGCCTCCCGTTGGACTAAATTCATGACGATTTACGCCCCTTAATTTAATATGTTTGCCGTTGATTTTGTATATGCCATTTTCTATTTTGCTTGAACGAAAGCCTACACGTTGCAAGATTTTTTCACCGTTTGCCGATAGAACAATATCGTATAATTTCGGATTTTCCGTCGTCCACCGCTCTACTTTTTGCACCGTAAATTCAATCGTTTTATCCAGCGCAATTTTTTTTCTTTCACCGAGTATTTCTACCGTAAACTCTATATTGCTCAAGTTATGCACGGTAATTATCCCATCGTTTTCATTAAACCGTGTTTCCAGCTTAAAATCAGTTATATGCTCATTCGGACGCACCAAAAGATATACGCTGCGAAATATTCCCGAAAAACGGAATTTGTCTTGACACTCCAAATAACTACCAGCACACCACTTAATCACTATAATGTCGAGAGTGTTGCTTCCCGATTTTATAAATGGCGTTATATCCCATTCGCTTGTAGCATGTGAAATTTGGCTATACCCCAATTTTTTGCCGTTAATATATACGTAAAAAAAACAATCCACCCCCTCGAAATTGAGATAATATTTTTGTGTTGCATCTTTTATATCAAAGGCACGACGATAATGAAAGGCAGGGTTTTTAACGCGGATATACGGCGGATCTACAGGAAAAGGATAGCGCGAATTTATATATTGAATTTTATCGTATCCATGCATTTGTACACAGGAAGGCACAGGAATTTTATCGGTCAATTTTTCACTGAGTTCTACTTCAGCAATGTCTTCATGCGCCTTAAATTCCCATTCACCGTCAAGAGAAATTAAGCGGTTACTTTTTGTTCTGTCTAAAATGCCGTGCACAAACACAAATTCCTGATTTTCTCCAAACGGAATATAATAACTACGCGGCGGTTCCACGCCCAAGCGCTCATATGTTTCGTATTCGTAATTATGTTGCATAAAGTTCTCCGAGTTCTTTATTTTAATAAAAAATATTGCATGCGTTCGGCGTTCGGACGATTAGGTTGATGAAATGTAAGAATGCGTCTTCCTTGCATATCCAAAAAACTCATGCTGTGTCCGCCGTCGTGATCATACAATAACTTTTCAAAAACATAGTCACCCATTACGCCGTTACTGCTCACGCTTTTTACAACCGCATAACCGTTTTGCGTAAACGTGGACCACAGCAAAACGATTTTTCCGTCTTCTTCATAGAGAAACGGACCTTCCGCGACATATCCGCTTTTGCCGCCGTGATACACCTCTACGGAAAATCCGCAATATTTTCCGCTTATGATTTTTTTCGGTTTTCCTACAAGCGCAGTTAGATCGTGCTTAAGTTCACATATATAAAGACTTCCGTCGCCGTCGTTTGTAATGGGCGCAACCCACTCGTTGGAAAAGCAAAGATACGGCTTGTTTTCGTGTACGAACAGCGTTGCATCCAAACATTCCCAACCGCTCGGCGTAATGTATTCGCCCGTAAGCGCCGTAAACGACTTTTCCAAACTATCCGACCGATAGATGAAACTTCCCCGCCCTTTATCTTTCCGATAAGCGGAAAAAATCAAATAGTAGCTGCCGTTATATTTGTGCAGTTCGGGCGCCCAAATATCGACGTACGAAGAAAACGACCCGTCCGTGACCATATAACATTTTCGTTCGAAATTTTCCAAATCCTGCGAAACAAACAGTGTTAAGTCGCTTTCCTTTCCCCAAGGGACGCCGCCGGTAGTGCCAAGCAGATAATACTTTCCATTTTCCGTAAATACAAACGGGTCTCTGATGTTGATATCTTTCCTTTTCATTGTGATTCTCCTTCATTACTATGCCGTTTTTTCGCAAAGCTCGATTGCCAGCAAATTCCAACTTAAAAAACCCGGGAACAAATTCGGTTCACCCGTGTCCGGATGATAACTTTCAAACATTTCGCCGTGCTTCTCCAAATTCTTTTGCAGCAGAAAAACCGTCTTATTGCGCAATTCTTCGGCAAGCTCGGTCTTATTATACCGCAACAAGCCTTTATACACAAGATAATTCGCTATCGTCCAAATCGCACCCAACCAGTTGGACGGATTATTGCTCTTTTCCAAATTGTACATTTTTTCATTGCGTGCAAGTGTACGAACGCCGTAAGTCGCCATCACATCAGGATCATGCAAATGCTCACACAGCCGATTTGCTTGCTCCTCGTTGCAGACACCGACATACAGAGGTAAGAAGCAAGCCCAAAAGCGAATTTTGAGCGGCACAGTATTCCATTTCGGCGCAAAACCTTCATGGAACGTAAAACCATTGTACGAGCGCTCCGTTTTTACAAATCCGACGTCTTGCGAATAATATATCCCGTCATGTTCGTCCCACATTTGGCCATTAATTGCAATACGCAACGTCGCAGCTTTATTTTCATACTCCGTGGCATCTTTATCATTTCGCCGTAAAATTTCCGCCATAGCATCATATTCTGCTACTATGAAACTATTCAAATAAATATCCGCGGAAGAACGTGGCGCACGATAATACACGGTGGGATTATTGTCTATCCCAATCATAATATCGTCTTGCCAAATAAATAAGCCGCTACGCACGTCAAACTGTCGCATTTCGTAATAATGCAAATACGCTGCAAGTTTATCACAATCAATCCATTTATAATCGCCTGTAAATTCACCTGCTTGTAATGCTGCCTGACACAAAAACGGTTTATGCTGATTTAAGGGTATGCCCTTTGCATGTTCACCGTGAAAATAGCCGGCAAACAAACCGTTACCCGAAAGCATAATGGGTATATATCCGTCGTGCTCCTGTGCCGTCAAAAAGTTTAGCACACAACCTTTTATGTGTGCCGCTACAACCTCTCGAGCGCAACCCGCCTCCTTCATTTCCATATCGGAACAAGTTGAAAACGCTGCACACAATGCTTTCGCCGTAAAATAAGAGTCCCAATCCCATAAATCGCCCTCGTATCCCGAACCTGGATCGAGAAACGGATTTTTCAGTTCACCCGCAGGCTTTTTCAAAACTCTGTGCGCATTGCGCAAAAAATATTCTTTGATATTCATATTTTTATACACAGTTATTTTTTCAACGTTAATTCAGGCTTTTTCATGATGCCCATATCGTGTAAGCAATACTCGTACGACCACATGTTATTACCTGAATACCACATATCCGGACCTTTCCAGTTTTTCGGTGTTGTCAAATGTAACGCCCCAAACGTATTGCCTCGCGTGCCGTACAGCGTCAGTTCCAACAGATGCTCGCCTCTTTTCACGTTTTCAATTTGTAATTTATATGGCGGCGATACGATTTTGCCGATTTCAATACCGTCTAATCTCGCGCTTATGAGCGCGCCGATATAATAATCTGCGACAACCGTAAGGTCACCCGCATCACAAACAAAAGGGATTTTGTATGTAATATTCGCCCCGTAAAACGGCATACCCTGCTTACGCAACGCATCGAATGTCAAAACGGACGGTAATTCGGTAATCTTCGTATGTTCACCAAGCGTTTCTATACCGAAATCGCCGAGCAAAAACAAATTTTCCATACTGATTCGCGCGCTTATAGGAACGCGGACGATCAGCTCGTTTTTACCTTTAACCAGCATCGGTAACCGCATTGTATAGATCTCTTTGTCTACGTACCATCCGTCTTTTGAAACGGGAATATCCTTACCGTTAAACAGTACCGAGTCAGCATACTCATATCCGAGCATACACGGCGCAGTAATTTCACTCTCTATTGTATAGCGTAACCACACAAATTCGCTGGGTGCGATAGTCGATAAGCGCCAGGGCTGTACATCACATCCATCGGCAGCAGGATAACCGAGCTGGGAACGCACAATGCGATCGATGCGTAAAATTTCTTCCCTTGGCATAAAACATTCGCCGTCGCGCGACCACTCGGGCATATCCAAAACAAGCACGTTCGGTTCGCTTCGAACAAACGGAACAAAATTCGGAACAAATATACTTTGTTCGACCGCTTTCGTTTGCGTTGTCTGTGCTCTTTTCTTTGATCTTTCTTGGCTTGGCGTAAGCAAATACAAAAACGAATCAAGCGGATAACAGGGAGCAAAAATTACTGTATCACCATTTTCATGTATATATTCCGCGTTCTGTATCGTACCGTCGAGTGTGTTATAAAGCGTAGGCGTAAATATACCTTTTACAGTAATACGTAATTCATCGTAAGCGCAGTCGTTTCCGTCCATACGCGTCATATCATCACAATGCGCAATGAAAAGCCATCTGTTTTCTCCATCGCAGCGCAAACAGTAAATCAAATCGTTTCTTCGTTCGCCGCCTTTACCGAACACGGCAATCTCCCGCTCGGCGTTTAATGCATCCAAAATTTCTGATTGAGAAAAACCTATTTTTTTTGCCTTGAGCCAAAGCACTTGAGCCTCATTGCTGTTTAGTCCGTCCACGTAAATCGGACAATCGCCGCACACCAATACTTTGCCCCCACAATCCGCAAATTCGTTAAGCGCTGCAAGCGTAGAAGAACGAATGGTTTTTATCGGTGGAATCAATACTGCTTTATATTGCATTTTTCCCACGCAAAAACCGTTTCTGCTGCTACGATATAATTCAGGCAACAAACTTTCGCTGAAAAAGTCGAAATCGATTTGCCCACGAAGCAACCACTCCGTTACGTTCGCAAATTGCGAATCAAGCGTTTCCATACCGGCAGCCGTGTATTCTCGCACGCCGCCGATTAACCACGCACTTTCGATCGGATGCATTACTGCAACGTTTACCAATGGTTTACCCCGCATGAGTGCCGTATTCAACCGCGCAAAATGATCTTCTATGTAACCGTATTCCTTAAACCAACTCGACTGGTAACTGATGCTTGCGGGATAATCTCGTTTTGCCGACCCGCGCATACTTACCCAAGACAAATGCGGAACACGGAGCGTTACGCCGAGCGCCGCCTGCCAATCGCCCTGAAATTTATGACCGCGAAAATCATAGTCCCAACCGGTAACGCCATATTCTTCGCTCATCATTTTATTTCTGCCGTACTGGTGCGCGATTGATTGCGCTTGCTTTGCTGTAGTAAACTCCTTGCGATTACAAAGCATATCGATTCCAGGAATATCGAATTCCCGATAATGCCTCATCGCTTCACCTATCGCTCGCATTTGCGTATATAGCCATGGCTCTTCCATATAATGCCCTGTAAAAGCAATGCTATTTTTATGGCACCATTTACCTATCCTGTCGCTAAAATTTTGTGCAAACAGCTCCGTTGCGTGCATAAAGAATCGGTAACGATCCGTATTTGGTTTATCATCACTTTTATCCCAAACCACTTCCGGCATATGCGCAACTATATCATACCCAAAACGTTGTTCAAACGAAGAACGGAATGCTTGCGTCCAAGGATATATGGCGTCCTTTCCGTCGCGGGCGGATGCCTTAAACGACATAACATAATAACTCGGTTCGTCTGTAAAAATTGCAGGTACGGATTTACCAAACTCCTCTCCCAATTCGCGTTTATACGCCTCATGCGTTACCTCGATAAACTTTTCCACCGCATCACCGTTCATTGTATCGAGATATGTGAAACCGTTGAATATTCCAGATTTTTCTGCGAGAAGTGCATATGCATACCACTTTTCTCCGAGCGTTTCTTCCTGCTTGGAGATCACTTGATATGTTTTGATTTTTCCGTGTCCGTCAAACAAAATATCATAGGCCGCAAGAAATTCCGGATCCCGTTCGTCACTTTGATGTTCACGCATCATTTTGTCCGGATCGGAACGAGACAACACAATCATCTTTTGTCGAAATTCTTTATATTGTGTTACATAACCACCCGCAGCTCCGCTCGGCCAGCGGTCTTCGTCGTACAAATATGAGAACATGCCGTTTTCACGCGCACGGCGATTACAAACACGAACAAGACGCATAAACTCCTCGCCCAAATATTCGGTACTCATGCCGCTGCGCGTATGCATAAAAAATCCGCCAAAGCCCATTTCTTTTAATCGGTCGATTTGCCACAACAGTTCTTCTTCCCTTAAATCGGTGTTCCACGCCCAAAAAGGCGCACCGCGGTATTTTGCGGGCGGATTTGCAAAGAGTTCATCTACCGCTTTTTGGTTTTTATTTTCCATAGTTTTATAATTCCCTTTCACTTTATACATTAGTTGCGGGCACATCGCCGCATTGCAATGTACCCGCAAGTCCTTCTTGTTTCAATAAGTTTGATACAGAATGTTACTCTTCCTGCGGTGTTGAATACCAGTATAGCCCGGATGTATCCGCATTTTCGCCGTAGAACCATTTGTAAATCGTTTCGGTATACGGCTTCGGCTTACCCTTATTGATGGGATCGCCCGGTGCATAGAACAAACCAAAATGATCTTCATAATCGCTGATTGGCGTAGTATAGCAGTCGGTCATACGGAACAAGAACAGCGTTTCCACGAATTTTAACCTGCTTTTTGTTATGTCTAATAAATCCTTATATAGCGCGTCTATACGATCTTGGTCATAGCCAAAACGATCTTCACTGAATCCTGTTTCCGTTATCCATACCTTTTTATCTCCATCGCCATGGTCTTTCATTACATTATACAATGTTTCACAAGTATCTGCCGCGGCCTCGACCGTTGAACTCGGGTACGGATGCCATGCACAAATCTGAAAATAATTCCAAGTATTTGTATCCGAATATTCTTCTCCCGTAGGAATTTTTTTGGATTCAATCCATTGATATGTTTCTTCCAAATAAGTAGCCGTAGTTGGAGACATCGTCATGCCGGGAAATACTGTTACATTCTTTTTATCTACTTTTTGTAAACCTCTATTTGCATACCAGCATAAATCAGCAGTAATTCTTGCAGCTTCGCTTGAAGTAAAAACATTAGAACTTCCCGCTGTCCAACCAATCGGGTGTAAAAATGTTCCGTCAACCATATCGAATTCGTTACCAGGTTCCCAATAGGTAATTTCTGGAAATTCGGTAGCAAGTAACTCGTAACATTTTTCATAGAGTTTTAAAAATCGAATATACATGTCACGATCATCTATAGGATGCGGTACGCACTGTACATCGGAATTAGGACATCCTACCGGATATATAAAGGAGTGATTCATGACAAGAATACGCTCAACACCGGCTGCTTTCAGTTTTGCAAAATAATCATGGTACAGATCAGCGGTACCCTGCAAAATGCTTATCTCGTCCGAGTCAGGGGCTCTGCGAATAATATTGTGCAAATGCATCCATACGCGCATGCTTTTTACCCCGAGTGCCTTAACGTTCCCTATAATAAAATCATTATCGACTTCTACATCTACACCGCCGTTTATATCCGATGACAATTCACACAACCCAAATAAATATTTATCTTGATCAATAGTTAATACATCCGTGGTTGTTGGAATTTTCTCCCTATTGTTTGTTTGACGTGTTGAATTGCAACCACTCAAGCACCCTACAAACAGACAACTTAATGCCAATAAGATTGTTATAAACTTTCTTTTCATTTTCCTGTCCTCTTTCTTCTACGACATACCACGACAATAACCAATGCGGCTATCACAAGTATAAGGCTTGCGACAGAGATGCTTACAGCTTTCACAACACTACCGCATCCCGTCTCTCCCGATTGATTTTCTTCTCCGAGCTCAGGTTTTACTATATCTATATCATCAATAAGATCAGGATCATAGTCTTGTGTTGCAATCTCAATCTCGGCATCTAACGAGTATACGCTTACTGCTTCAAGTAAAATCGCCGAGCCGTCACCCGACGAAAAAATTAATTCGCCACGATCGATATTTTTAGGCAACTCAAATTCTGCAACAAATTCAGTTATAAGTTTTATTGGTTCGTTTGAGGCAGCCCATCCAACAAAAAGACGATTATTTTGTACCCGTATGCACAAGATGCCTGACTCTCCGCGCAACATATCCTCTGTTCGAGTGTCAGAGTAAATCTCCTTAATTCCCTTTCCGTGTACTCTTCCTTCCGACACTGTAATGCCACATCCGTTTGGCAACATGACATCAAGCCTGCCGTTTACCACCGGCTTTACTTTTACATACATAATAAATTCATCAAAGCTATCTTTCGTCGTAGCCGCAGCTCCGCCGGAAAGCAACAAACTTTCTCCTATCTCTTGCACATCGGCATTTTTCGTTAAATCTTGCACGGAATGCGTGTTTTCCGCATTAATATTGGTTACGGCAAAACTACCTATACGGAAAGATGCGCCATTGTGCCCCGCAACAGCCATATAACCTTCCGTGTCATTATATGTGAATAACCCGCGTAAAACGCTCATCTCGGAAGCAGGGGCGTCGCTCGGCGCAAAATAAACTTCTATCTCGCCTTCGATTACCACGATCATGACATTGTAAGATATTAAATCATTTTCCGAGTCCCGGTTATTCCAAAACGAGATTTCGCCCGT
>ERZ780178.2295-NODE-2295-length-11248-cov-3.462789_pt1 | contig 11248 bp, 4 predicted proteins | sample MGYA00511018_ERZ780178 | MGnify/ENA primary metagenome ERZ780178 (study PRJEB29588, sample SAMEA2151439) | human gut metagenome | biome: human gut; feature: human-associated habitat; material: faeces | place: Denmark | collected 2008/2010 ...
CTGATGAAGTACAGGAGTGTGGTTATGAGCAGCCAAAGGCCATCAATGTCGGAGAACTTGATGAGGATGAAGCAGAAGATTTACCAATAGTCAGGGCACAGTATAATGCAGCAGATGCATCTTACTGGGCAGTATATGGCTCCGACTATTATTATAGTAAGATGTCTGGTGCAGAGAAGCAGTTCTATCAGGCACTTTATGATGTAAATATGTCATTCCTTACAGGAAATAAGAGCGCCGGCTATAAGACCTTTGATTCTACGAGACATTATCATTCGGGCTTTGTTTCAATCGGCAGTCTGGATTTGGATACTGCACTGGAAGTAGCAAAAATTCTCCAGATGTCCAATCCGCAGTTCTATTTTGTAAATGATGAGATGCTTTATGGGGTGAATTCAGATGGTAAATATCAACTGGCATTAGGCGTTTACAATACCTGCTCAAATGGAAGTGCAAGAGCGGATAAGACGAATGGAATTAAAAACAAGCTGGATTCATGGGTAGCATCGATTAAGAGCAAAGCGACAATTCTTGATATGGAGCAGGAAGCACATGACATTATTATGCAGAATTGCTGGTACTCTGAGGAGGGAAGCTATCATCAGAGCAGTGCCGGAGTTCTGTTAGAAGGTAAAGCAGTATGTGCCGGTTATGCGGAAACCTTTGAAATGCTTTGCAATGCAGTTGGTATTCAGACGGTATGCGTTACCAGCAGCAGTCATGAGTGGAACAAAGTAAAATTATATGGCAGATGGTATGTGGTGGACTGTACTTGGGATGATGATGCAGATGATACAACCGGAACTGCCTATAGTTATTGGTGTTTTAATGTATCCGATAATTTCAGTGATGAATATGGCAAGTGGTCGCATACAGCAGAAAGCTGGTGGAGCAGCTATAGTGTTCCGGTCTGTGAGAATGACAAAGTAATTACAGATAGAGACTATAACTATCAGGGAGTGGATTATTCGTCAGTATTTGATGTGGATTATTATTTGAAAACCTACCCGGATATTAAAGCAGCTTTTGGTGCGGATGAAAATCAGGCATTTATGCATTTTATTAACTGCGGAATGGCAGAAGGACGTCAGGGAAAATCAAGTTTTAATGTAATCTCTTATAAGAACAGGTATAAGGATTTAAGGATGACATATGGCAATAATTTACGCTCTTATTATTTACATTACATATCAAATGGTAAAGCAGAAGGGCGTAAGGCGACAGGTGATGTGACGATTACGGATGGTGTCTCCGTATATAATGGAGTAGACTATTCCGCAGTATATAATTACAGCTATTATATTAAGAAGTATCCAGATATTGCAAAGGCGTTTCCAAATGATGATATCAGTACACTGGCTCATTTTGTGACATGCGGCATGAATGAAAAACGTCAGGGAAATATGAACTTTGATGTGAATTCTTATTACAATCAATATGCTGATTTACGGAGTGCGTTTGGTACAAACTGGAGAGCTTATTATCTTCATTATATACAGAATGGCAAGGCAGAGGGCCGGAAAGGAACCGGAACTAAAACTATGCAGGGAACTACTGTATACAATGGAGTAGATTATTCTGCAGTTTATAATATGAGTGATTATCTGAACAAGAATACAGATGTGAAGAAAGCTGTTGGTGGGGATGACCTTGCTGCGATTGCTCATTTTGTGAATTATGGAATGAAAGAAGGACGTCAGGCAAGCAGTAAATTTGATGTGAATTCTTATCGTATGCGCTATAAAGATTTGAGAAGTGCATTTGGCTATGATTTGGCAAGTTATTATTACCATTATATGAGTTCCGGTAAAGCAGAAGGTCGTCAGGCAACCGGAAAAGTAACGGATATTGACGGGGTTACAGTATATAATGGAGTGGATTATGCTGCAGTTTATAATTTTAATTATTATGTGGACGCAAATCCGGATATCAAGGCAGCATTTGGAAATGATGATCTGGCTGTATTGTCACACTTCGTGAATTATGGAATGAAGGAAGGCCGCCGTGGTTGTGAAGCATTTAATGTGTTGACCTACCGTGAGAAAAACGGAGACTTAAAAGCCGCATTTGGCGATGACTTGAAACAGTATTATATCCATTATATGAACTATGGTAAAAATGAAGGAAGAAAAGCTGCATAGATTGGAATGCAGATAAGAAAGGCTGTTGCACAGGCAGATGAAATTCGGCGGTGCAGCAGCTTTTTCCATTTTGTGACAAAATTCTTAAGATTTTCATAATGACAAGTAGTAATTCTTTAAAGTAGATTCATATCGTGTTACAATACAAACAGTTGTGCAAATAGAAAAATATGGAGAAAATACTTATGAGAAAAACATGGAGACGACAGCTTGCATTAGGGCTGGCAGTGGTGACAATATGGACGGGTGGAAATGCAGAACATTTCTATGCGGGGCAGAAAGATTGTGAGACTACGGCAATCAGTACAGAGAGGCTGACAGATACAGAACAGAAAATCAATCTGGATAAAGTCAATTATCAGGTGAAGAAAAGTGCGTATGCACCTGTTTTTGATGCATCCTATTATGCAAAGAATAATAAGGATTTAAAAATAGCATTTGGAAATGATGAAAATGCACTTTTTCAACATTTCCTAAATTACGGAATGTCAGAAGGCCGTCAGGCAAGTGCGGAATTTAATGTGAAGTCTTATCGGAATGCTTATGCAGATTTACGACAGGCATTTGGAAATGATTTAAAGAGTTATTATCTGCATTATATGAATTATGGTAAGAGAGAAGGCAGAAAGGCAGCCGGTGTTACAATCTTGCAGAATCCGGTTACAGTATATAATGGCGTAAATTATTCATCTGTATATAATTACAATTACTATATCAGCAGGAATCCGGATGTCGCAAGGGCATTTCCAGATGATGACATCAGTACTCTGGCACATTTTGTGAATTATGGAATGACAGAGGGACGCCGGGGAGTACAGAATTTTGATGTAGCATCATACCGGAATGCGTATGCAGATTTGAGACAGGCATTTGGAAATGATTGGAAAAGCTATTATCTGCATTATATGAATTGTGGTAAGAGGGAAGGAAGAAAGGCAACCGGTGTCACTTCATTGCAGAATCCGGTTACAACATATAATGGGAAAGATTATGCAGCCGTATATAACTATGATTATTATATTTCAAAATATAGTGATTTGAAGAAAGCCTTTGCAGGAGACGACAGCGCAGCAATCCGCCATTTCGTGGAATGCGGAATGGCAGAGGGCAGACAGGCAAGCAAAGATTTTGTATTAGGCGTGTATAAGAGCAATTACAGTGATTTAAGAGCTGCATTTGGCAATGATAATAAGAGCTATTATCTTCATTACATAGATTGTGGTAAAAAGGAAGGCAGAAATGCAGTAACAAAGATTGGTACACCGACGAAGCCAGAACCAAATCCGGAGCCAAGCCCGGCTCCAGGTCCGGAACCGGAAGAGCCGGCAACAACGGAGGATAAGATTAAAGCAAAGGTTGCAAAAATCAGTAACGATTATGGCGTGACAGTCCTGACTGGAGATTCGGCAGGCTTCTATTGGACGGATACTTATTGTTCCGGAGAGACAGACCCGGAGACAACGCTTACATGGATTACAATGGTGGATGAACAGATGGCAAGATATCCGAAAGGTTTTTTTACAGACATGCAGGATATTACTACAGTAACCATAAAGCTGGTACATAATTTGGATGCCGGTGGAGGTTCTTTTGCAGGAGTGACAAGCAGGGAGTATGGAGATCAGATGTTTATTGCACTAAATACATCCCAGTCCTTTTTATTGTCTGATAGAACCTTTAATCATGAAATGATGCATCTGATTGAATATTATATAGAAGCAAAATCATGGAATGCTTCCACACAGCAGTATGAATCACCATTAAAAGCAACGGAAGCAATCAAACCGGATGCAGAAGTGAACAGTACAAATAGTGATTATACCACATCGGACTATAACAGAGGGTGTGAAGAACAATATTATATTTCTGCTTATGCCAAGACCAATGGAAGGGAAGACCGGGCAGAAACATTCACAGATTATATGTTCCGTGCCTATAAGAAGGACTATATGATAAGGGCAGACTATCCTATCCCAAAGAAACAGCAGATTATTGCCGACTGTATCAGACAGTATTTTCCATCAGCAGCAAGCCAGCCGGCAGGCAGTCTTTCATGGGAAAAGTGGTTGCCATAATCAGATAAAGTGTTAAAATAGATAGTTAGTAAAAAGAAACAAGTAGTAAAGCAGCAAAGGAGCAAAGACAAAATGAAAAAGAAATGGAGCAGAAAAGCAGCCCTTTTGCTGGCAGCAGTAACAATTCTTACCAGTCTGCCTACAGAATATCTGTATGCAGCACAAACGCAGGAAACACAGGATACTGTAACGCCAGAAGAGCAGAGCAATGAGGAAACAGTAGTAGACACAGCCCTTACCGGACAAGAGAGTGTTACAGACACTGAGCAGGAAACGACAGAGATAGTAGAAGGAACAACCGCTACAGAAGAAACGACTGATGGAACAGAAGCTGCCGGAAAGTCAGAAATAGAAACACAGAGTGCGGACGCACAAAATGCAGTGACAGCAGATATATTGGCAGCAGAAGATTTACTGAATTATCTGGTATTAGATAATGCGTACATAGCAGTTGGCGGTACACAGAATGTAGTTGCCAATATCGGAAATGAAGATTTAGCTATTAGTGGTGGCAGATTACTGTATCATAGAGTATCTGATGGAGCAGCTTATGAGATGGCAGCCACAGAGATAGATGGAAACGGTCTCAGATTTTCAGAGACTTTTGCGGATGAGAGCCGTACCGGTGAATATGCATTGGACACTATCATTTATGAAAAAGATGGTCAGGAATATCAGATTCGTTTATCTGATGCAGGAATGGATGTTAGGTTTGGTGTCAATACAGAAGTAGAGACCAATCCGGATGCAGAAGTAGTAGATGAAGCGACCACAGATGTAGATATGGATGTAGTAAGCTTTGATGAAAATGGCAATCAGACATCAGAAGATTCGATTGCAGATGCCATTACAACCCAGAAAGCAGAAACGGCAGAATCCGGAATAAGCACAGCACGTTATAATGGAAATGTGGTTGTTGTCTTAGACCCGGGGCACGATGGAACCCATGGCGGAAGTTCTGCAAATGGATTCGTGGAAGCACAGCTGAATCTGAAAATTGCACAGTATTGTAAAGCGGAACTGGAAGAATACTATGGTGTGACTGTATATATGACGAGAGATTCTGCCTCCTGCCCGAATGGTGGGGGAAATAATAAATCCTGCCTCCAGCGGAGAGCTGATATAGCAAGAGATATGGGAGCAAATCTTTTTGTCTCTCTACATAATAATTATTCCAGTGCATCCAGTGCATCCGGTGCAGAAATCTGGTATCCAAACCAGAATTATAACCCATGGACCAGTCAGGTAGGTGGCTCGGCTGCATCTAAGATTTTAGAGCAGTTGACCAGTCTTGGCTTACATAATAGAGGGACACAGATAAGAAATGCAAATGAGGATAAATATCCGGATGGTTCAGCAGCAGATTATTATGCAGTAATCAGACACTGTAAGGAATATGGTATCCCTGGAATTATTGTAGAGCATGCTTTTATGTCTAATTCTTCAGATGCTGCTAACTTCCTTTCCAATGATGAAGGATTAAAAAAACTTGGTGTGGCAGACGCAACCGGAATTGCACAGTATTATGGCTTAAAGAAGGAGACACCGGTAGATTATTCAGCCGTATTTGATGCTGCATATTATGCAAATCGTTATCCTGATTTAAAGGCAGCATTTGGCAATGATGAAAGTGCATTATTACAGCATTTTATACAGTATGGTATGGCAGAAGGACGCCAGGGAAGTTCCCAGTTTGATGTATATTCATATAAGAATCTGTACCCGGATCTGAGGGCTGCATTTGGAAATAATTTAAAGAGTTATTATATGCACTATATTAGTAGTGGAAAGGCAGAAGGAAGAAAAGCTACAGGTGTAAATACATTACAAAATCCGATAACGACGTACAATGGAATAGATTATTCAGCCGTATATGATTATAATTATTATCTGAAAAAGTATAGTGATTTGGCGAAGATATATACGAATGATGATATAGGCTTACTTGCTCATTTTGTGAATTGTGGAATGGGTGAAGGACGCCAGGCAAAAGACAGCTTTGATGTTTCCTCTTATCGAAATCAATACCAGGATTTGAGAATAGCATTTGGAAATAATTTAAAAAGCTATTATATGCACTATATTAGCAATGGTAAAGCAGAAGGAAGAAAGGCAACCGGAGTAAGTAAATTGCAGAATCCGGTTACGGTATATCAGGGAGTAGATTACTCTGCGGTATATAATTACAGCTACTATTTGAAAAAATACAAGGATTTGGCGAAAATATATACCAATGATGATGTAGGACTTTTGGCACATTTCGTAGTCAGTGGTATGACAGAAGGCCGTCAGGGTAAAGACAGCTTTGATGTAATCTCTTACCGGAATCAGTATCAGGATTTGAGACTGGCATTTGGCAAAGATTTAAGAAGCTATTATATTCATTATATGAACTGTGGCAAAAAAGAAGGACGAATCGCAACCGGTGTAAAAACATTGCAGAATCCGGTAACAACCTACAATGGAACAAATTATTCAGCAGTATATGATTACAGCTATTACAACAGCAAATACAGTGATTTGAAATCTGCCTTCAAGGGAGATGACATTGACCTTTTAGCACATTTTGTAAATAATGGAATGTCAGAAGGACGTCAGGCAAGTAAGAAGTTTAATGTTCAGGTATATAAGAATAATTATACGGATTTGCAGCAGGCATTTGGCAATGATTTGAAACTGTATTATATGCATTATATCCAGAATGGTAAGGCAGAGGGCAGAAATGCAGAATCACAGATATATCATTCTGTAATAACAAAGTCAACTACAACTGTAAATCAGATGGTAAATTACTATAATGCAAAGGCTTCTTATCCAGTCTATTATGCAGCGACAGATGCACCGGATATAAGAACTTTCTGTCAGATTTATTATGATGAAGCAACGAAAGAGGGCGTTGACCCGGCTCTGGCATTTACACAGTCAATGAAGGAGACCGCTTTTTTAAAATTTACCGGACAGGTAAAAATTGAACAGTTTAATTTTGCGGGAATGGGTGTAACAAATGCAAGTACCAACGGGGATTCTTATCAGAATGTGAGAGAGGGAATCCGGGCACATGTGCAACATCTGAAAGCGTATGCAGTAAAGAATCCAACTTTCTCCAATGCAGTAGTGGATAAGCGCTATACGCCATGGTTTGTAAAAACCTGTTCCGGCACAGCACCATATATTGAATGGCTTGGTATATCAGAAAATCCATCTGGATTTGGCTGGGCTACGGCGAAAGGATATGGTTATAGTATTTTAAACGATTATATGAATCAGTTATACAAGTATTAAAAGAATAGAAAAGGCATAGAAGCCGGGTGGTCATTATTTGACCATCCGGCTTATTTTTGGTACAATATAGAAAGCTATGATTTCTTTTAAGAACGGAGGCAGCTATGGCAGAACGTGACTTTGTTGCAGAATGTATCAGACTGCATGTACAGGATAAAAAACAATTGATAATTCGTGGATTTTTTTCGGAGGATAATCCGGAGAAAAGAACACTGAAAGTATATGTGAATCAGAAAGAAATGCCGCTTTCCATTATATGCACAGAAGGATCGGAGGTGCGGAGAAGATATCTTCACTATCGGATGAATGTGGGACAGGAAATTACCGCAAGCCTGCACCTGCCGGAAGAAGCTGTGACTGACTTCAAGGTATGCAGCTGTCTTGGTACGGAAGAAACGGAAGTTTTTCATGCTAACAGAAAGCAGTTTGAAAAGCTGGTTCATCATCTGGACAGCAATCTTGAAATGGAACGTTTTGAGGAGAATCAGTTTATTCTGACCGGCTGGGGGGCTGCCGGAGAAGAGACGGCATGCAAGGTTATTGTAGATGGAACAGAAGTCTCTACAGAGGTTCACTGGAAATACCGGAAGGATGTAGTAGATGTAATCCCGGAGCTTTCTTCCGATGCAAAATGCGGCTTTGAGATATATGTGCCGGATAAGGGCGGTCGCAAGCTGACTTTGGAATTAAGTGCCGATGGAAGAGAAAGCACTTATGTTGCAGCATTAGATAAAATAAGACACGGAGAAAACGGTCAGGATACCGCGAATATTTTTCAGAAGACTTTGCGCTACTGGAAGAATTATGGACTGAAAAATACTATAAAGAAGGTCTGCCAGAAGTTAAGTGGTCAGAGAGATTATGGAAATTACGAGGATTTTCTGAAAAAATATGGTGTGAAGGAAGAAGAACTGGCTCGACAGAGACAGGAAGTATTTGAAAATGGTCCATGTTTCTCGATTGCAGTTCCATTGTACCAGACCAAAGAAAAATATCTGCGGGAAATGATAGAATCGGTACAGGCACAGACTTATACGAATTGGGAGCTTTGCCTTGCAGATGGAAGTGGCAGAGAGCACAGCCTTCAGCCTGTTGTCGGGGAATATATTGCAAAAGATAAGCGGATTAAATATTGCCTTTTAGACAGCAACGAGGGAATTGCCGGCAATACCAATGAAGCATTGAAAATGGCAGACGGTGATTTTGTTGTGCTGACAGACCATGATGATTTACTTTCTCCGGAAGCGCTGTATCAGTGTGCAAAAGCGGTACAGAAGGAGCCACAGACAGATGTGATTTATTCGGACGAAGATAAAGTGGATATGAGTGGAAAGAAGTTTTTTGAGCCACATTTTAAATCCGATTATAATATTGATTTGTTGTGTACCATGAATTATATCTGTCATCTCTTTGTTGTTCGCAAAGATGTGATGGAGCGGGCGGGGCTATTTGAAAGCTGTTATGATGGTGCACAGGATCATGATTTTATTTTACGTTGTACAGAAAAAGCAGAGCATATCGTGCATATTCCGAAGGTGCTGTATCATTGGCGCTGTCATGCACAGTCAACCTCCGAGAATCCGGAAAGCAAGTTATATGCCTTTGAGAATGGGTGCAAAGCGGTAAAAGCACATTATGACAGAATCGGAATTCCGGCAGAAGTGGAGCAGGGACCCTTCTATGGGATGTATCGTACCCATTATCTCTGGAAGGAGCAGCCGTTAGTATCTATTTTGATTCCAAATAAGGATCATGTTACGGATTTAAAAAAATGTATGGATTCCATAGAAGAGAAATCCACATACCGGAATTTTGAATTTATCATTGTAGAGAATAACAGTACAGAAGAAGAGACCTTCGCTTATTATAAAGAGATTGAGAAAAGGGATAATGTCAGGGTCTTATATTACAAGGAAGATTTCAATTATTCAAGAATCAATAATTTTGGTGCAAAAGAGGCAAATGGGGAATATGTCCTGCTTCTGAATAATGATACAGAAATGATTGAGCCGGATAGTATCAAAGAAATGCTGGATGTATGTATGCGTCCAGATGTTGGAATTGTGGGGGCAAAATTAATATTTGAAGATAATACCATCCAGCATGCCGGAGTCATCATTGGATTTGGCGGTGTTGCAGGACATGCCTTTATCGGACAGGACAGAGATGATAATGGATATTTTTCAAGAATTATAAGCGTTCAGGATTTGTCAGCAGTAACGGCAGCCTGTCTGATGGTAAGACGAAGTGTATTTGATGAGGTAGAGGGCTTAAATGAAGAATTTAAGGTAGCTTTTAATGATATTGATTTTTGCCTGAAGGTAAGAAAAGCGGGCTATCTTGTAGTATATAATCCATATGCACAGTTTTATCATTATGAATCAAAGTCCAGAGGGCAGGAGGATTCCGCTGATAAGGTGGCGAGGTTCCAGCAGGAGATAGGTTTATTTGGAGAACGATGGGGAGAACTTTTAGAACATGGAGATCCGTACTATAATCCAAATTTAACACTGGATAAAGCAGACTTTTCATTAAAGGAATAATAAAATGATAAAATAAAAGATAGTAGATACAATGAAACATAATGGAGGTTTGGAAATGATTAATTTCAACGAACCACCTTATATGGAAAAAAGCATGGACTATATCCGTAAGGCGGTAGAAAATAAGAAAATATGTGGGGATGGGGAATATACCAAGAAGTGCAATGCCTGGTTAGAAGAACATACAGGAACAAAAAAGGCATTGCTGACAACATCCTGTACCCATGCAACAGAGCTTGCGGCAATTCTGTCAGAAATCAAGCCGGGAGACGAAGTAATTATGCCGGCTTATACCTTTGTATCAACAGCAGATGCTTTTGTGTTGAGAGGGGCAAAGGTGGTATTTGTAGATATCCGGCCGGATACCATGAATATTGATGAAAAACTGATTGAACATGCAATTACGGATAAGACAAGAGCAATTGTTCCGGTACATTATGCCGGGGTATCCTGCGAAATGGATACTATTCTTGCAATTGCAAAGAAATATAATCTTCTGGTGATTGAAGATGCGGCCCAGGGTGTGATGTCTTCTTATAAGGGAAAGGCACTTGGAACCATGGGAGATTACGGATGCTACAGTTTCCATGAGACAAAGAATTACAGTATGGGAGAAGGCGGAGCACTTTTAATCCGGGATGAGAAAAATGTAGAGAATGCAGAAATTGTCCGGGAGAAAGGAACAAACCGTAGCAAATTCTTCCGGGGACAGATTGATAAGTATACCTGGGTAGAAGCAGGTTCTTCTTATCTGCCAAGTGAATTGAATGCAGCATATCTTTATGCACAGCTTGAAGTAGCGGATAAGATTAATGAAAAACGTCTGTCTATCTGGAACCGCTATTGGGATGGATTGGAAAAATTATCTGATGGGGGTAAAATTATCCGCCCAACGATACCGGAGGGCTGCGTACATAATGCACATATGTTTTACCTGAAATGTAAGGATTTAAAAGAACGTTCAGAATTTATTAAATTTATGAAAGAAAAAGAATTATACTGTGTATTTCATTATATTCCATTGCATTCTGCACCAGCCGGAGAAAAGTTTGGAAGATTTGATGGGGAAGATGAGTTTACAACAAAGGAAAGCGAAAGATTAGTTCGTTTACCAATGTATTACGGTTTACGTAAAGATCAAGTGGATTTAGTGGTTGAAGGAATCAAGGAATTTTTCTCTAAATAAGTTTGATGTTTTAAAGTAATA
>ERZ780178.2296-NODE-2296-length-11244-cov-5.590312_pt1 | contig 11244 bp, 10 predicted proteins | sample MGYA00511018_ERZ780178 | MGnify/ENA primary metagenome ERZ780178 (study PRJEB29588, sample SAMEA2151439) | human gut metagenome | biome: human gut; feature: human-associated habitat; material: faeces | place: Denmark | collected 2008/2010 ...
GGCCTCCTTCAGGGAGAACACCAGCTGCCGCAGGTCCTCGATGGAGTAGATGTCGTGGTGGGGAGGCGGGGAGATCAGGGTGACCCCTGGGGTGGAGTGCCGGCACCGGGCGACCCAGGGGTAGACCTTCCCGGCGGGCAGGTGCCCCCCCTCCCCGGGCTTGGCCCCCTGGCCCATCTTGATCCCAAACTGTCAGCTGCAGCATTTCGCTCCAGCCCTCTCCACAGTGCCGCGGTCTTCAAAAATATTAACCAATGCAGCGGCAAACCCCTTGACGCCCTCTGTGCAATATGATATAATGCAGACCATAACATTATATAATGTATTGTATAATGAGTGAAGAAACTTTGTTTCAAAGGGGTGAATCATGTGAAAACGCTGACCAGGGCACAAATTGCTTGTTCCAATTACCACTACATCAAATACAGCTTGCCTTACTTCCTGCAGTCTATGTCGAATCTGAATCAGCATCTCATTGAGTTCTACGCAGCTTGCCCTCATTTGAGCATAGAAGATGCCACCTATTCCGATGTGGCCAAATTGAAGCATGAGTTAAATGCACGCGAAATCTCTGTCTGCTGCCTGACTCAAGAGCAGTGTGTGTATCCTATCAACATCGCCTGTGAAGATGAAGTCATTCGCGAACGCAGCGTTCAGACCTTTTTCAAAACGATAGAGTTCGCTGCACAGCTGCAGGCCCCATACGCACAAATCGTCTGCGGGCGAGGGTATTTTGATCAGTCAGAGGAAGCAGCTTGGGAGCGCAGCGTGCAGTCCCTGCGCAGAATTGTGGACAAGGCGACCAGATATGGTGTAACCATGGTTATTGAAGCGGCCAGCTACAATACGACCAATGTGGTATATAACACCGGACGGATCCGCCGCATGTTGGATGAGATAAACAGCCCAAACCTGAAAAGCATGTTGGATACCTGTGCCGTCGCCATGGCAGAAGAAGATTTTCGGACGGATTTGGCAATTTTGAATGAAGACATGGTTCACCTGCACTTCGCTGACGGAACACCGTTGGGTCACTTGATTCCCGGAGAGGGAAACTTGCCCCTGAAAGATTATTTGTTGGCGCTGGATGACTTTGGATATACCGGTGCCATTCCATTTGAAATTTATAATCGGCTGTATGATTTTGATCCGGAAGAAACCATGAAAAAATGTTTGGATTATCTCTACCAAGTGATCCCTGCGTGAGACGCCAGTTAAGTCTTTGGAAGCCGCACATAAAAACGCTTGTGGAGAAAGGAGTATTATGAAACACGCGATAAAGAAAATTGGAGTTGTCCTGGACCGGTTCAACAATGGACTTGAGCTGCTGGCGGGGCTGGCCGCATTCGCGATGATGGCGATGCTCTGTTTTCAGGTCATGATGCGCTATGTATTCTCCAGCCCTATTTTCGGAATCGATGAAGCGGTTGTAGCCATCATGGTTTGGGTGTGTGCCATTGGCTGGGCCACAGTGTATTGGCAGAATGGCCACGCAATGCTGGAATTTATTGTAAAGCATCTTGGCCCAATGCCCCGCAGAATTATTTTTCACTGCAGCAATTTGATCGTCTTGGTAATTTCCGTCATCTTTATCCCCGCCAGTTATATGCTGTTTAAGATGCAGGAAGACCTGCGCCCTGTCGGCGGACTGCCGTTTGGGAAAGCATACTATTATGCGCTTCCCGTTTTAGTCATGAGTATCATTGTGTTGGTTTACTGTATCTACAAAACGGTTGCCTATATCGTTTTGGATGATGAATCTATCGTTGTTCCTGAGGCAAGAGAGGAGGGGAATGCAATTGACTAGCTTTGATCCGTTGATTCTGCTCTATTTCGGGACATTTGTGGTTTTGATTCTGCTGCAGATCCCCATTAGTTATGCCATGTTGCTGGCCAGTTTGGAATACCTGGTTATCAATCACGAGAGCTTTATTATCTTCGCTCAGAAAAGTGCGAATTCCTTCGCCGATTTCAATATGCTGGCACTGCCGTCCTTCCTGTTTGTGGGCTGCTATATGAACGAGGTCGGATTGACAGACCGCCTGTTTGCAATGTTGGAAAGCTGGCTTGGCCATCTGAAAGGCGGATTGGCCCATGCTAATGTACTGGCCTCTATGGTGTTTGCCGGAATGTCTGGTTCCGCTTTGGCTGACGCCGGCGGACTTGGAACCATTGAGGTAAAGGCCATGACAAAGGCGGGCTATGACAAAAATTTTTCCATCGCGGTTACAGCGGCTTCCGCAGGGATTGGGCCCATTATTCCTCCCTCGATTAATTTTGTAATTTGGGCGTTTTTGTCTCAGACTTCCACGATGGCCATGTTTGAGGCGGGATATATCCCCGGCATTATCATGGGCGTCAGCATGATGATTTGGATTGTCATTGCCATGAAGACCCAAAATATCCCGTGCCCCAAAACCAGACGGTTTTCCTGGCGGGAGAAGGCGTCCGCAACCTGGAGTGCTATGCCTGCACTGGGCGGACCGATTATTTTGGTGGCCGGCATCACCACTGGCGTCTTTACTCCTGCCGAATGCGGAACCGTGGCTGCCATGTACTGTGTTGCGATGTCCCTCGCCCTGCGGCGGTTTAACTGGGGCATGTTTACCCGGGCTCTGAGGGCAACCGTTGCCAGTACTGGTATGGTGATGTGCCTGTGCGCGGCCGGCATGGTATTTAACTGGCTGATCGTTACGAGCGGAATCACCACTGTTGTCACCGACGCGCTCATGGCGTTGAACAATCGTTTCCTTATCCTCTTGCTGCTGAACCTTTTGCTGCTGTTTATGGGCTGCTTTATCGGCGCTATGCAGATCGAGATCATGATGGCCCCCCTCTTAATGAATATTGCCACCGCCTTGGGGATGAGCTATGTACAGATGGGCGTCATGGTGGTGCTGAATATCACCATCGGCATTATCACACCTCCATTTGCGCCAGCACTGTTTGTAACCTGTAAAGCAACAAACGGCCATTTTGACTCCGCGTTGAAATATACCGTCCAGTTTTTGATTCCCTTGTTTGTTACCTTGATGCTGGTGGCCTATGTGCCGCAGATTACGGAGTTCCTTCCCAGGCTTCTTGGGACGCTCAAATAAATAAAAAATGGAGGTATGACTACAATGAAACGGATACTGGCGTTATCTCTGACCCTGACTCTGGCTTTTGGCGCACTTACATCCTGCAACAGCTCCCCCGCAGAAAGTTCCTCGCAGCCTGACCCTGCCGCCTCAGGGCAGGGAAGTGACATTGTTGATGTTTCTGCCCTTTCTCTGGAAGAAGCTTCAGAGCGGGCGGCAGCCGTCGTATACGATGACGATACCATTGTGGTCCGCTTCGGAAATGCGGGGGCTTTAGGTGAAACCGGCCCGACGGCCTGCCAGTATTATTGTGATCTGGCTAACGTGGCATTCAATGGCAAATATCGCTTTGATTTCTATCCCTCCGAGCAGCTGGGAAACGAGACCACTATGCTGGAAAATATGCAGATGGGCCTGCAGGAAGTTATGATGACGACCCTGAGCACTATGGCCACCTATGCCCCTGACCTCAATATTTTGGACATGGCGTTTTGCTTTACCTCATCAGACCAGGCCCAATATTTTATCGCGCAGAATCAGCAGATCTGGGATGACCTGGATGAGGCCGGCTTCGAATTTGTGGCCTATAACCTGCAGCGTAACCCCCGGATGCTGTTTTGCACCTGGCCGCTGGAAACTGTGGACGATATGAAGGGAATGAAGTATCGTATCCCGAACTTGCCTATTTTTGAAGCGGATGCCAGGGCCATGGGTGCTACCCCCGTGGTTACGGCTTATTCGGAGTATACCTTTGCTTTGATGCAGGGGATTGTGGACGGCGGCGACGCGGCTAAGGACGCTTATTACTCTGCGGGGTTCTATGAGTCTGCTCCCTATGCTTCTGAGGTAGACTTTGCCTATCCCTTTGAAAGTATTTTCTTTGCCAAATCTTTCTGGGATACTCTGCCTGCAGAGGACCAAGAAGTGTTCCGGAATATTGGAACCCAGGTGGAAGCCTACTACAATGATACCGTTCATGATGAGTGGGCTCAGATGAAGGAAGAACTGATTGAGAAGGGCGTCACTTTCGTGGACTGTGACCGGCAGTCATTCATTGATGCCACCGCCAATCTGGGCTATGAACTGCAGGAGACTGACTTGTTTAAAACCGAAAATCTGTACGACAAGGTCCTGGCTTGGAACGCCGAATTTGATGCAGCCAATCCCGCCTAAGCAATACAGCAGTCAGGCCGGAACAATCTTGTTCCGGCCTGACAAGAAAATACTTTTTAGGAACAGGAGAGCACATATATGAAGCTTCTGGGACTGGGAGACAACGTGTGCGACCTCTATCTCCACACAGGTATGATGTACCCCGGCGGGCAGGCGCTGAACGTGGCAGTAAATGCTGCAAAACTGGGTGCCGCAGCTGGTTTTTTAGGCGTATTCGGTACAGATACGCTTGCCAGATATGTCCAAAAAATCCTGACTGTGGAAGGCGTAGAGTTTAGCCGCTGCCGGAGATTCCCTGGGGAAAATGGATATGCTAAAGTGACGCTTCAAGGAGGAGAGCGAATTTTTCTGGGCAGCAATCGGGGCGGCGTTCTCCAGACCCATCCCATTTGTCTCAACCAGGATGATTTGGACTACTGCAGCACGTTCCAAATCATTCATACCAGCAACAACAGCTTTCTGGACGATCAGCTGCCCAAGCTGGCACGGCTCTCCGCTCTGGTGAGTTATGATTTTTCTGAAACATGGAAAGATCCGGAACGAGTACGGCGGGTACTTCCCTACATCGACATAGCGTTCTTATCCGGCAGCAGTTTGTCGCGGGAGCAGGCAGATTCTCTTGCACAAACGCTTATAGACAACGGACAACCACTGGTGTGCATTACCAGAGGTACAGAATCGGCGCTGGTTTATGATCATCTCTTTTGCCTGGCCCAAGCGCCGCGTTTGGTACACGCAGTCGATACAATGGGGGCGGGTGACAGCTTTGCTGCCTGTCTATTGGTCAAAATTGGACGTGCTTTAGAGCGGGAAGGCTTGTCCTGCTGGAAGGATACCAGCTTTCGCAGGCGCCTGCTGCAGACCGCACTCCCTGCAGCGGCAGATTGGTCTGCTGAAACTTGTATGATAACTGGAGCCTTTGGACATGGAACTGCAATCCCTGAGGAGATCGCTCAGAAAGAGGTTTCTTCTTGAACTTTACATGGTAATGTCATAAACGGGAAAACTGCTTTATACGGAGGTGGCTGTTATGGGATACATGATTGGCGTGGATGTCGGGGGAACCTTTACCGATTTCTCTGTATTCAATCTGGAGACCGGAGAACTCATCCATTACAAGGATAGCTCAACACCGGACGATCCTTCCCGCGCAATCGTAAAGGGTGTTCAGGACGTTTTAAGGGAGCAGCAGGCGTCTGCCGGCGAGGTTACTTATTTGGCCCACGGAACAACCGTGGGGACCAACGCATTGATTGAGAAAAAAGGGGCCAAAGTGGGTCTGATTACAACAGAAGGCTTCAAGGACACCATGGAAATTGGCACGCAAAAGCGCCCGAGTCTGTATGACCTTCAGATGCAAAAGCCCGTACCCTTAGTCCCCTCCGGATGCAATCTTGGCGTAAAAGAGCGAATTTTGTACGACGGGTCCATAGAAACCCCGTTGGATGAAGAAAACGTGCGGGAAGTGGTCCGGTTTTTACTTCACAAAGGCGTGCAGTCTATTGCCGTCTGTACGCTGTTTTCCTTCATCAACCCTGCTCACGAACAGCGAATTCGAGAAATTGTCCAGGAGGAATATCCTGGCGTCTACACCACCATTTCCAGTCAGCTGGCCCCAGAGTTCAGAGAGTACAGCCGGATGAGCACCACGGTTCTGAACTGCTATCTTGGGCCTGTTATGAAGCAGTATGTAGATAATTTCCAGAAATCTCTGCGGGATATCGGTGTTCAAGTGGAGCCATACATCACGCAGTCAAATGGTTCCATTATTTCGATCAAAGAGACCATCGATTGTCCCATCAAATGTGCGGTTTCCGGACCAAGTGCCGGTGTAGTGGCGGCAACTTACATCGGTCGGCAATGTGGGGCGGCAAAAATTATCACTTTTGACATGGGTGGAACCAGCGCAGATATCAGTCTGATCGAAGATTACACTCCCAAAGTATCCAATGAACGGCTTGTCGAGGGCTATCCAGCGCGGATCCCCATGATAAATATTATTACGATTGGGGCCGGAGGAGGATCGATTGCCCGCATCGACGAGGGAAATGCCCTGAAGGTCGGGCCGGAAAGTGCCGGTGCTATGCCTGGTCCGGCATGTTACGGCAGGGGAGGAACTTGGCCGGTTGTGACCGATGCTAACATCGTTCTGGGCAAGCTCAATCAGAAGCGGATCTTAGGCGGACGAATGGCAGTCCATCTGGACAAGGCATATCAGGCATTGGAGGAACACATCTGCTCTAAAAGTGAGCTTTCCCGTGATGAGGCCGCAAACGGCATCATCACAGTTGTCAATTCCAACATGGTGAGAGCAGTGCGCAGTGTGTCAGTGGAAAAAGGGTATGATGTCCGTGAATTTACTCTGATGGCGTTTGGAGGTGCGGGGCCTCTCCATGCTTGCGAAGTGGCACAGGAGCTTGGAATTCAGGAGGTCATTATTCCTCCTCATCCAGGGACGCTTTGTTCGCTTGGCCTTTTGTTGGCGGATACCAAGTTCGACTTGAGCCGCACCCATATTCTGGCTGCCACGCAGGAAAACATCCCTTTGTTTAACAAAGAATTTGCACAGATGCTGGAACAAGGGGCACTGGCGCTGGACCGGGAAAACATTCCGCCGCAGCGCAGGCAGTTTATTTGTTCTATCGATATGCGTTATCAGCGACAAAATTTTGAAATAAACATCCCGATCTCATCTGGCGTAATTACACAAGAGGTATTGCAGCAGGCGATCTCCGATTTTCACGCCGAACACAAACGCAGTTACGGCTATTGTAATCCCGAAGCACCCGTGCAGTGCGTCAGTTACCGCACCAGCGCCATTGGAATCATCGATAAGCCGGAGATGCGCCCCTGTCCACTTACGCCGGAAATGCCGCTTCCTGCTCCGATAGAACAGCGTGATGTGCTATACCAAGGGCAGCACAAGCGCATTTTAACTCCGGTATTCCAAAGGGAAGATTTTATGCCTGGGCAGACGGTAGACGGGCCGTGTATTTGTGAACAAATGGACACTACTTTGGTTGTTCCGCCACACTGGACGATGCAAGTAGACGGCTACGGCAACATCATGATTCATTACAACGAGGTGAGATAAACCATGGGCGCAATACGGAATAAACCGGATACTGTTACCGTAGAAGTGGTAAGAAATCTGCTGATGTCCATTGCCGAGGAGACGTTCGGGGTTATCATCCGCAGTGCTTACTCCACCAATATGAAGGAGCGCAGAGATGTATGTACTGCTGTTATTGACCCGGATGGAAACAGTGTTGCTCAGGTGGAAAGTCTGACCGCTCTGCTTGGGTCTATGCTCAGTGTAGTACCCAACATTTATAACAAATTTGGCCGGGACAACATTCGCCCGGGAGACATGTTTATTGTCAACGATCCTTTTCATGGGGGCGGCAATCATCTGCCCGATATTGTGCTGGCCGCACCGGCTTTTGCCGGCGAGAAGCTGATCGGGTGGGTGGCAAATATTGCGCACCATGCCGACATCGGAGGGAAGGTCCCGGGTTCCTCCAGCGGAGATGCGGTAAGTCTGTTTCAGGAAGGCATCCGCATCCCGCTTGTCCGGATTCGGGAAGGTGGAAAGCTGAACGAGAGCGTCATGGATATGTTATTGGTCAATACTCGAGTTCCTCAGGAGCGCCAAGGTGATCTGACTGCTCAGATGTCCGCTAATCTCATAGGAATATCCCGTATCCAGGAGGCCTATGACAGATACGGAGAAACCCTGATTGACTGTATGGAAGAGCTTATGGAGTACTCGGCACGCCGGATCAGGGCTGCGGTAGCAAAGCTGCCGGATGGAGAGTATTGCTATACGGATTATATGGATGGCTGTGGCGAGAAGTACCCCGATCCATTGCCCATTCAAGTTAAGATAACCGTTTCTGGCGATCAGATGACGGTCGATTTTACCGGGTCTTCCCCCCAACTGGAGGCGCCCATCAATGTGCCCTGGCCGTGCACAAAGGCAGATGTTTTTTACTCGATCAAGGCCATGCTCGGACCGGATATTCCAGCTAACGAGGGAATTAACCAGGCGATTCGGGTTGTTGCTCCCCGGGGATGTATTCTCAATCCCACAGAACCCTCTCCCATTGGATGCCAAATTGATACCTCTCAAAGGGTACCAGACGCTATTTTTGGAGCGTTGGCTCCATTGATGCCTCAGCGTGTCGTCACAGCCGGAAATGGCGCGTGTACCACGACCCTTTTGTCCGGAAAGGTTCGTGCTGACTCTGATGAAGTATTCATTTTCCACGAAGTAGTAGCCGGAGGAGGCGGGGCCTGTTGGCGCTATGATGGCCTATCTGGAATTCAGGTCAATATGACGAACACCTCCAACATGCCCATCGAGGCCACCGAGATTGAATTTCCCCAGCTGTTGGCCAGGAAAAATGAGTTGAAAGAGGACTCTGGAGGAGCGGGACAATTTCGGGGTGGCCTGGGAATTGAACGCGAGCTCGAAATGCGGGAGGATCATATTCTGTATACCGGATTGGGTGACCGCCATAAAATCGGGCCCTGGGGCTTAAAGGGGGGCAAACCCGGGAAAGTTGGCGCCTTTTACCGCGTATACAAAGATGGTCACGTTCAGCACCTGAGCAACAAAGTCACCAGCCTTTCGTTGATGAACGGGGAACGGATCCGCGTTATTACTCCTGGCGCTGGCGGTTACGGCAATCCAAAGTGTCGCGATCCACAAAAAGTACTGCAAGATGTAATAGAAGATAAAGTGTCTATCGCTGCAGCCGAAGAAGAATACGGCGTGTCCATTTCAGGAAATGCCTACGACGGATACCAGATTGATGAAATAAAAACCGCTATTTTGCGCAACAAAGAGGGGATGAAACAATGAACATTGCTGGAATGCAGGATGTAATCGACACCGTGGAGCAAATCAATCGAAAGGCAACCCAGGCCGGCGGCTTAACCAGTATATTTTTTGTAGCTTGCGGCGGTTCATTAGCTGCATCATATCCCGCCAGGTATCTGCTCCAAAACGAGAGCAAGGCTATGCGCATTGTGGGTATGAACAGCAGCGAGTTTGTACATGCGTGTCCCAAGGGTGTGGGGCCAAACTCGCTGGTGGTCGGAATTTCCACTAAGGCCACAGCGGAAACTGTAAAGGCTTTGGAAGTGGCGAATGCAGCCGGAGCGATCACCTTGGGTTTGACCGGGTATGCAGATTCTCTCACCGCTAAAACAGCCCAGTATTCTCTGGTTTATTACCATTCGGACGAATGGTATTGTCACCCTGAGTTAGTTCATTGCAATAGCCAGGGGACAGCGCTGAAATTGGCTTTTCAGTTGCTCTATACCCTGGAAGCTTATCCGGCCTATGAAAAAGCGATGCAGGCGTTTGAGAAGATTCCCGATCTCTATGCTGCCGCATTTCAAGCTATCAAGCCCAAGTCGGTCAGCTTTGCTATGCGATATCGGAATGATACGATTTTCAATGTCTTAGCCAGCGGAGTTGCTTGGGAGACCGCTTATTCGGACGCATTTTGCTTCTTCCAGGAAATGCAGACGATTCACTGTGTTCCTTGCCACAGCGGAGAGTATTTTCATGGCGCGTTTGAGACCACAGATGAAAATTTGGCGGTATTGCTGCTGAAAAGTGTTGGCCGTACTCGCTGCCTCGATGAACGGGCCGAGCAGTTTTTGAATCAATTTGGAGGGCATCATTACATTCTTGATGCAAAGGAGCTGGGGCTCGGTGAAGTGGACGAACAGGTCGCTGAATATTTTAATGCGCTGCTTCTCCACCCCATATCTAAACAGTTTATCGCGGCACTTGGCGATGTGCGGATGCACCCTATGAGTTATCGCCGATATATGTGGAAATTTGACTATTAAGGAGCTGGGTTCCAAGCGCAAAATTTAGGAAACTTAGAAAATTGTGGTTGTAATATGTTTTGCAAAATGGTATTATATAAATATAATACATCATACTATTGAAACAATCGTAAAACCGCCACGGTCCCCCATGTTTGTGGCGTAGGAGGCGCGACATGATTGACCACAATAGTATTGTCCCCTTATACCAGCAGATCAAAGACCAAATTTTGCGTGACATTACCAGTGGAAGATTTTCTGTTAACAAACGACTTCCCACAGAGGACGAAATGTCCGAACAATACGGTGTAAGCCGAATCACGATTCGTCGGGCCATTGGCGATCTGGTGGAGCAAGGCGTTGTGGTAAAGCGACAGGGCAAGGGAACGTTTGTAAAAACGCCTCTCATGCAAAAAGATTTCACCGCAGCAGCCCGCAGTTTTACAGAATTGTGCCAGGCAAACGGGAAAGAGGCCGGCGCAATTGTTTTGGAAGCGTCTGTAAGTGAACCTACGGATCCCGACGTATTGGAAGCCTTGGCTTTGGAAAAAGGAGAAAAGGCGGTTCGGATTTTACGTTTGCGTACAGCGGACGGAAAGCCTCTGGTGATCGAAGATGATTATTTCCCTATTCAGTATACATACCTTCTAGGCGTGGACTTGGTAAACCAGTCTTTGTATCAATATCTCAAAGAGGAGAGGCACATCAATATCATCGCAGGAAAGATGACGTTGCGTCTAGTCCGTGCTAACAGCAAAACCGCAAAACTGCTCAGGGTCCCTCGTAATACACCTTTGCTGCACTTGTGGGGAACAACGCTGTGCGGAGAAGGAGAAATTCTTCATACCTGTCGCCAGATTGGTTATGGAGAAGACTTTGATTTTATTATTCACTAGATTAGACTGGTCGGAAACAGGGATGATTCCTTTTTCCGGCCAGTCTATTTTTGATAAGCCATATTGTCAAGTTTGGCTGACACATTTTCCTCACGATAACCCACACGACAATGCAATGGCGGAGAACTTCTTTCCGCTCTCAAAGCAGCGTGCATTTACTGGCACAAGCCAGCTATCTTCTCTGAACCCAACGGGTGCCGTCAAGAGTTATGCGCAAATTTGTTTGCAGATTCTGGCTGAATGAAGTC
>ERZ780178.2301-NODE-2301-length-11228-cov-69.799338_pt1 | contig 11228 bp, 9 predicted proteins | sample MGYA00511018_ERZ780178 | MGnify/ENA primary metagenome ERZ780178 (study PRJEB29588, sample SAMEA2151439) | human gut metagenome | biome: human gut; feature: human-associated habitat; material: faeces | place: Denmark | collected 2008/2010 ...
GACCGTTCAGCATTCGACAAGATCATCCAGGCAGGTGGTTACACCAGCATCCGTACAGGTCAGGCTCAGGATGCCAATGCTATCCTGATTCCTAAGGAGAATGCAGACGAGGCAATGGATTGCGCTACATGTATCGGTTGCGGTGCTTGTGTTGCTGCATGTAAGAATGGTTCTGCCATGCTCTTCGTCAGCTCAAAGGTTAGCCAGTTGGCACTTCTCCCACAGGGTCGTGTAGAGGCTGCTGCCCGTGCTAAGAAGATGATTGCACGCATGGATGAGCTCGGCTTCGGTAACTGTACAAACACTCGTGCTTGCGAGGCTGTTTGTCCTAAGAACGAGTCTATCGCTAACATCGCCCGCTTGAACCGTGAGTTCTTGAAGGCTAAGTTGGCTGACTAATCCACCGTATCTCTTGAGACACAGGAATTTTCTCTCTGCATCTTTACGGATGCGAGAGAATTTTCTCAAAAACCCTTCACCCACCCTTCACCTTTTTATAGGGATAGGTGAAGAGTGGTGAAGAGTGGTGAAGGGTCAGCGCCACTCTTCACCTCTCGAATCCCCTGTGTTTATCGGGGTTTCAGGCTAAATGGTGAAGAGTGAAGAGTAAAAACGAGAGTAGGCTTTTTACGACGGAAGCATCTTGAAGGTTTAGGAGTGCATTATTTGGCAGTAAGGCTACATCCCGTTTTGAATGAAGCTTCTTTCCATTTATTGCTTCCCTATGGCATCTTTTTGCCCTTTAGGAGGGCAATTTATTGCCATAGTTAGGCAATAATCCTTATGTCGTGATAGAGCTGCAGAATCCAGTAACTAGTAATAAATAAAGTATTATTCTATAAAGATATAAAAAGAGCATAAATGATGAACCAAGCTACTCAAGACTTTATTTGCCAGCATCAGGACGATGATGTCCGCCAGCTGGCTTTTCTCGGAAGCAAGTATCCGGAAGTAGATATGCCTTTCGCTCTCGATCAGATTCGCGGGCGAAAGATGGCTCGTGTCAAGTTGCCTCGTTGGGCAAGTCTCGAAGGCATCATCTATCCTCCTCATATTTCTATGGAGCAATGCTCCTCTGAATCTACTGCGCTTTACAAGGCAGAACTGGCTGCGAGGTTGCTCGGCTTGCCGGCTTCTTCATCTGGAACCGAGATGAAGGCTGAAAATGAAATAGAGTTTGTTGACCTGACAGGTGGATTTGGAGTAGATTTCTCTTATATCGCAGCCCGATTGGGCGTGAAGTCGATGTATGTGGAGCGTCAGGCTCATCTCTGCGAGGCGGCAAAGGAGAACTTCGGGCGTTTGGGATTGAAGAACGCCATCGTGAAGAATGGGGATGGAATAGAGGTTCTTCATTCTTTTCATCCAAAGAAAAAAGATGCAGCATCAGCTGATGATTCTTTAGGCATCACTTATGACCAACCTCGGTCATTACTTAAGACCAACCTTGGTCTTAAGATAGTCTTCATAGATCCTGCCCGTAGAGACGATGCAGGCAACAAGGTGGTATCCTTGAAGGATTGCACGCCCGATGTCACCGTTTTGCAGGAAGAAATGCTTTCGAAGGCAGATTACGTTATCATCAAACTCTCTCCGATGCTCGACTGGCACCGTGCCATAAGCGAATTAAGCCACGTAAGAGAGGTTCATATCATCTCCGTGAACAATGAGTGCAAGGAGCTTCTTTTAGTGCTGTCAGCGCGAAATATGGGCGAAAATCTCCGCATTTATTGCATCAACGATGCGCAATCCTTCGTCTGCGATGAGTTGGATATGGGGGCTTCTCAGGTGAAGATAGCCCCATCCACCCTTGAAGAGATGCAGTATCTTTATGAGCCGAATGCCTCGTTGATGAAAGCCGGCTGTTTTGGTGTTCTTTCCGGGCGCTATGATGCAAGGATGCTTTCCAAGAACAGCCATCTTTTCGTGAGCCGTGAGCCTATCGCCGCCTTCCCGGGCAGAAGCTTCCGCATCATCGCCGTTTCTTCCTTTAATAAGAAGGAGTTGAAGCGTCATCTGTCAGGAATCACCAAGGCGAACATCGCCACCCGAAACTTCCCTCTTTCCGTGGCAGAATTGCGCAAGCGATTGAAGTTGAAGGATGGTGGCGAAACCTATATCTTCGCCACCACACTGAGCGACGAAAGCCATGTGCTGGTGATTACGGAGAAAAAATAAGCTGATTGTCTGAAAAAATAAGCTGATTTCCTGAAAAATCAAGTTCTAATCCTATAAGATGATTCCGCCAAAACCACCACTAATCGGGTGATATAAGCCACTTTGTGGCTCGTAATCATTCTTGAACCCCTAAAAAACTGAAAATAAAGATAGCAATATTTGGTCGTTTGGCGAAATATTGCTATTTTTGCATCCTATAATATTGCAAACTAGTTTGAAATCATGTCATTAATAGAAATTAAAAAGGTCGAAAGCAAGAAGGATTTGAAGACGTTCATCGACTTCCACTACGACCTCTACGAAGGCAACGAATACGATGTGCCTAATCTTTTCAGCGACGAAATGAATACCCTGAGCAAGGATAAGAACGCTGCGTTCGAGTTCTGCGAGGCAGAGTATTATCTTGCCTATAAGGATGGAAAACTGGCAGGTCGCGTTGCTGCTATCATCAACCATAAGGCAAACAATAAGTGGGGAAAGAAATCCGTTCGCTTCGGATGGATAGACTTCATCGACGACCGTGAGGTTTCGAAGGCTCTCTTGGATGCTGTGGAAAAGTATGGTAAAGAGAAAGGTATGGAGGATATGGTAGGTCCGCTTGGATTTACCGATATGGACCCTGAGGGAATGCTTACCTGGGGTTTCGATCAGCTGGGTACTATGCCTACCATCTACAATTACCCTTACTATCCGGAGCACATCGAGGCCCTGGAGGGTTTTGAGGTAGATAACAAGTATGTGGAGTTCAAGATCATGGTACCTGATACCATACCGGAGAAGTACGCCAAGATAGCGATGATGATAGAGAAGCGCTATAATCTGCATGTGCGCAAGCTTACTAAGAAGGAAGTCTTCCAAGGCGGAATGGGACAGAAGATCTTCGACCTCATCAACGATACCTATAAGGATCTCTATGGATATTCTGAACTCTCACAGAAGCAGATAGATCAGCTTATCAAGTCGTATCTCGGTTTCCTCGACTTCAACCTCATCACCTGCATCGAGGATTGGACGGACGGAGAGCATAAGCTCATCGGTGTGGGAATCACCATGCCGTCATTGGCTCATGCCCTTCAGAAGTGTCACCGTGGCCGCCTCTTCCCATTCGGCTGGTATCATGTGTTGAGAGCCATCAAACAGCACAAGACCAACATCGTTGATCTCCTCCTCATCGGTATTCTCCCTGAATATCGTGCCAAGGGAGCCAATGCACTTCTCTTTGCCGATCTGATACCTTGGTACCAGAAGTACGGTATTGAGTGGGGAGAGACCCAGGTTGAGCTGGAAACCAATGCCGGTGTGCAGGGACAGTGGGGAGCTTTGACCCCAGTGATGCACAAGCGCAGAAAGTGCTACAAGAAGATTATTAAATAAGGAATTAAGGGATCACCCCTAAAACATAGGAGGATTTTATGTCAGAAGATAATAATGAATTGAAAGCCCCACAGGAGCAGCAGCCGGTAGAATATACCGATGACAATATCCGACACTTGAGTGATATGGAGCATGTACGTACTCGTCCGGGTATGTACATTGGTCGTCTGGGTGATGGTAACCTGCCGGAGGATGGAATCTACGTACTCTTGAAAGAGGTGGTAGATAACTCTATCGATGAGTTCAAGATGGGGGCTGGTGCCAGATTGGAGATTGATATCGAAGATCATCTGCGGGTCAGCGTGCGCGACTATGGTCGTGGTATTCCTCAAGGTAAACTTGTCGAGGCTGTGAGCGTGCTGAATACCGGTGGTAAGTACGACAGCAAGGCGTTCAAGAAGAGTGTCGGCTTGAACGGAGTGGGTGTGAAGGCGGTGAACGCCCTCAGCTCTCATTTCGAGGTAAAGTCGTTCCGCGACGGCAAGGTGCGCCATCTGAAGTTTGAGAAAGGTATCCTGCAGAGCGATGTTACCGAAGATACGGAGGACGAGAACGGTACCTTCATCTTCTTCGAACCGGATAATACCCTGTTCAAGAACTATTCTTTCCACGATGATTTCGTGGAAACCATGCTCCGTAACTATACTTATCTGAACACCGGACTCACCATCATGCACAATGGCCGTCGCATCCTCAGCCGTCATGGTTTGAAGGATCTCCTGACCGATAACATGACCAATGAAGGTCTTTATGAGATTGTCCACATGAAGGGCGAAGACATCGAGATTGCCTTTACCCATACCAATCAGTATGGCGAGGAGTACTATTCCTTCGTGAATGGTCAGCATACCACCCAGGGCGGTACTCATCAGAGTGCCTTCAAGGAGCATATCGCCAGAACCATCAAGGAGTTCTACGGCAAGTATGAGTATGGCGACATCCGAAACGGACTGGTGGCTGCCATTGCACTGAACGTAGAGGAGCCGGTGTTTGAGAGTCAGACGAAGATTAAGCTCGGAAGTACCACAATGTCTCCGAACGGAGGCGAAACCATCAATAAGTATGTGGGCGATTTCCTGAAGAAGGAAGTAGATAACTATCTCCATATCCACAAGGATGTGGCTGAGATTCTGGAGAACAAGATCAAGGAGAGTGAGCGTGAGCGCAAGGCGATGGCTGGCGTTACCAAATTGGCGCGTGAGCGTGCCAAGAAGGCGAACCTTCACAACCGCAAGCTGCGCGATTGCCGCATCCACTTCAGCGATGCCAAGAACGAGCTGAAGGAGGCAAGCTCCATCTTCATCACCGAGGGTGATTCTGCCAGCGGAAGCATTACCAAGAGCCGTGATGTGAACACCCAGGCGGTATTCTCGCTGCGAGGCAAGCCGTTAAACTGCTATGGCCTGACCAAGAAGGTGGTTTACGAGAACGAGGAGTTCAACCTTCTTCAGGCAGCCCTGGATATTGAGGATGGATTGGACGGATTGAGATATAATAAGGTGATTGTGGCTACCGATGCCGATGTGGATGGAATGCACATCCGATTGCTCATCATCACCTTCTTCCTGCAGTTCTTCCCTGACCTCATCAAGAAGGGACATGTTTACGTGCTCCAAACCCCATTGTTCCGAGTGCGCAACAAGCGAACTAAGATCAAGAACAAGCAGGCGGTGGCTGATGCCGATGCCAAGTTGGGTCCTAAGGAGAAGAAGGGCGATTTCATCACGCATTACTGTTACAGCGATGAGGAGCGACAGCAAGCCATCAGAAACCTTGGTCCTGACCCGGAAATCACCCGATTTAAGGGTTTGGGAGAGATTTCACCAGAGGAGTTTGCCCACTTCATCGGTCCGGATATGCGATTGGAGCAGGTTACGCTCCACAAGACCGACCAGGTGCAGAAACTCCTGGAGTATTATATGGGTAAGAATACGATGGAACGTCAGAACTTCATCATCGATAACCTGGTGATTGAGGAGGATATTCCGGAGGAAGATTCCGATCCGCTGGATTAATTCTGGAGTTGATAGGGAGGGAAAGTAGAGAAAATCGACTGTTAACTGTTAACCTGTTAACTCCTCTCTATGAAGATAAACTCTTTCTTAAAAGATAAGTAAATGAAAAAATATCTATTTATAGCGCTCCTGGCGTTCCTGGCAGTAACTTCTGCCAGTGCCCAGCTGCGTATCAAGATGGGCAAGAACAGCCCGATAGAGAAGTTGGGTAGGGCGGAAATCGCCATTACCAATCTCTATGTGGATAGTGTGGATGAGAACAAGCTTGTAGAGGACGCCATCCGTGGTATGCTCGAGAAGCTCGACCCTCATTCTTCTTATGCCACAGCCAAGGAAACCAAGGCAATGAATGAGCCGCTGAATGGCAGTTTCGATGGCATTGGCGTGCAGTTTAACATGGTAGATGATACCTTGCTCGTCATCCAGCCCGTAGTGAATGGTCCTTCCGAGAAGGTGGGAATCATAGCCGGCGACCGCATCGTTGCGGTGAATGATACGGCTATTTCGGGCGTGAAGATGAGCAAGGAGGAAATCATGAAGCGTCTTCGCGGTCCTAAGGGAACCACAGTGAACCTTACCATCGTGCGCCGGGGCATCAAGGATAAGCTCACCTTCAAGGTAAAGCGCGATAAGATTCCGGTAACCACGATGGATGCAGCGTATATGATTCGTCCGGGAATCGGATACATCCGATTGGGAAGCTTCGGCCTGACCAGCTACAAGGAGGTGACTACGGCGATGGATTCGCTCAAGAAAGTGGGAATGAAAGACCTGATCTTCGACCTTGAGGATAATGGCGGCGGCTACCTTCAGGCAGCGGCTCAGATAGCCAACGAGTTCCTGCAGAAGGGAGATCTCATCGTTTATACCAGTGGTCGTGCAGCTCCCCGTCAGGAGTATAAGGCGCAGGCTAACGGAAGATGGCGCAAGGGCAAGGTAGTAGTGCTTACCAATGAGTTTACAGCTTCTGCCGCAGAGATTGTTTCCGGAGCCATCCAGGATCAGGATCGTGGAGTAGTGGTAGGTCGCAGAACCTTCGGCAAGGGATTGGTTCAGCGTCCGCTCACCTTCGATGATGGCAGCGAGATTCGCCTCACCATCGCCCATTATTATACGCCTAGCGGCAGATGCATCCAGAAGCCGTATAAGAAGGGAGACAGACAGGATTATGCGATGGATCTCGACAATCGCTACAAGCATGGCGAGTTCACCAACCAGGACAGCATCCATCTTTCCGACAGCTTGAAGTATTATACTTTGCGCAAGCACCGTGTGGTTTATGGTGGTGGCGGAATCATGCCCGATTATTTCGTACCATTGGATACTACCAAGTACACCAAGATGCACCGTCAGCTGGCAGCCAAGAGCATCGTCATCAACCACAGCCTGAAGTTTATCGATGCGCATCGCAAGGAATTGAAGAATCAGTATAAGGATTTCAACAAGTTCCTGGCAAGCTACGAGGTTCCGTCTTCGCTCATAGAAGGCATCATTGCTGAGGGCAAGAAAGAGAAGATAGAGCCTAAGGATGAGGCTGAATTGACTCAGACAAAGAAATACCTCGCCCTGCAGTTGAAGGCCCTTGTAGCAAGAGATATCTGGGATATGAGTCAATATTTCCAGGTTTGGAACGAGACCAACGAGATAGTTCAGCGTGCCGTGAAGCTGCTGACCACGGGGAAGTAACTATAGAAAATCGGCTGTTAACTGTTAACCTGTTAACCCGTGAGGTAATGAGATAAGAAAAGGTCGTGAGGTTTCTGATAGAACTTCACGACCTTTTTTGTGTATTTATCTTTTTCCGAATTCATGAATCCTTTCCGGATTCATTTACTTCTTCTCATGCATGCGATCCCATTTCAGATAGATTCCGGCAAGGATGGTGCCCGAAATACTGTGCCAGGCACAACTGATGGCGCAAGGCAATACGGCGAGAGGCTGGGCGGCGAAGAAGTTGCCAGCAAGAACCGTGGCAAGACCGGCATTCTGCATTCCCACCTCAATACTGATGGTACGCTTCTTGGCAGTATTGAAGCCCGCCAGCTTTCCGGCAAGCCAACCGAGACAGTAACCCAGGGTGTTGTGGCAGAAAACCACGGCAAAAGTCCAGAGGAAAAGCGATAAGCCACGAGCCACCAAGTCATCGTGAACCGTAGAAATCACACCTCCCACAATAATCGCCAGACACGTAACGCTGATGCCCGGCATCAGACTCTGGATGGTCGGGAAGCAATCCTTCTTACCATAGATATAATTCAATGCGCAGCCAATGGCCACAGGGATAATCGTAACGATGAGGATATTGATGAACATTCCCACAGCATCTACATGGATAATCTCGCCTGCCGTAATCTTCATCAGCAGCGGAGTCATTACCGGTGCAAGAATGGTGGAGGCACAGGTCATTCCTACGGAGAAAGCCACGTCGCCATGGCAGAGATAACTCATGATGTTGCTTGATACTCCGCCCGGACAGCATCCCACCAGCAGGATTCCGAGCGCCAGGGCTGGATCAAGATGCCACACATGTACCAGGGTGTAAGCCACGCCAGGCATGATGATGAACTGGGCGCAGGCACCGATGAAGACATCCAGCGGGCGCTGAGCCAGAATCTTGAAGTCGTTGGTGGTCAGGGTTAAGCCCATGGTGAGCATGATGATGCCGAGAATGACGGTTTGAGTAGTTCCGCGCACCCAGTCGAAGGTATGTGGGAAGAAGAATGTGAATACTGCTACACCTATTACGAAAATAGAGGTGTAATTGGCCAGCAGCTTGCTGAGCCCTTGAAAAAATCTAAGCATAATTCTATTTCTTTTTAAAATCCTGATATTTCTCTCTTATTTGCAATCTCTTGGATGATTGTCTTTGACAATCTCTCTTCTTTCTCTCCTCTCCTCCTTCTTTCCTCGCTTTCAATATTGGGTGCAAAAGTACGTCTTTTCTACCGAATAAGCAAATTATTTAATAATTAAATATCAAATTATAACATTTTTGTTGGTTTGAGCTTACGAATCTGCACGAATCTTCTTGGATTGTGCAAAATCTGAGGCAAAATAATTCGGCTTTTCTTCTTTAATTCCACAACAAATGTGTAACTTTGCACCCATATTATCGATAATAGTCATAGAATGAACGAAGATTTTGATATAAGACAACAGACGGTTTCGCCTGCCGAAAAGGAATTCGAGAAAGCACTGCGCCCACTGAAGTTCTCCGACTTCAGCGGACAGAATGGTGTGGTGGATAATCTCGAAGTCTTCGTAGAGGCTGCCAAGTATCGTGGCGAACCGCTCGACCATACCCTCTTGCATGGTCCTCCGGGACTGGGTAAGACCACATTGAGTAACATCATCGCCAACGAACTGGGTGTGGGCTTCAAGATTACATCAGGCCCTGTGCTCGATAAGCCGGGCGACCTGGCAGGTATCCTTACCTCCCTGGAGCCTAACGATGTGCTTTTCATCGATGAAATCCACCGCCTCTCGCCAGTGGTAGAGGAGTATCTCTATTCGGCGATGGAGGATTACCGCATCGACATCATGATAGACAAGGGTCCTTCGGCACGAAGCATCCAGATAGATCTGAATCCGTTTACCCTCGTGGGAGCCACCACCCGCAGCGGCCTTCTCACAGCTCCGCTCCGTGCCCGTTTCGGAATTAATCTGCATCTGGAATACTACGACCCGGAGACTCTTCAGAAGATTATCAAGCGAAGCGCCATGCTCCTGCAGGTGCCGATAGAAGATGAGGCGGCAGTGGAAATCTCCCGCCGTTCGCGTGGAACCCCTCGTATCGCCAACTCATTATTGCGAAGAGTGCGTGATTTCGCCCAGGTGAAGGGCAACGGAACCATCACCTTCGAGATTGCCCAGATGGCTCTCAAGGCGCTCAACATCGACCAGTATGGCTTGGACGAGATAGACAACAAGATTCTCACCACCATCATCGACAAGTTCCGTGGAGGTCCGGTGGGCGTAAGCACCATTGCCACGGCTATCGGCGAAGATGGCGGCACCGTAGAGGAGGTTTACGAGCCATTTCTCATCATGGAAGGCTTCATCAAGCGTACGCCACGAGGCAGAATGGCCACCAAGCTTGCCTATGATCATCTCGGCAGGAATCCGTATACAAGCAATATTATGCAGGGAGACCTGTTTGAATAAAGTTCAAAGTAATGAAGATAGGAATATTTACGGGTACATTCGACCCATTTACGATAGGACATCAGAACATCGCCGAGCGTGCCTTGCCCCTGTTCGACAAGCTCGTGATTGCAGTAGCGATGAGCAAGCTGAAGCACGCCAGCGAGGAAATCTCGAAGCGTGTAGAAGATATCAGAAAGGTTTTCCCGAAGGAATGTGCAGAGCTGGTAGATGCGAAGGATGCATCCAAGGGCTACCGCCTGGAGGTGGTTGCCTACGATGACCTCACCATCGACCTGGCGCATCGCCTGGGAGCCAAGTTCCTGGTTCGCGGTGTCCGCTCTGCCAAGGATTTCGAGTATGAGCGTGAGCAGGCGGATATCAACAGGCAGTTGGGCGGCGTAGAAACCATCCTGCTGTTTTCCGACCCAAGATACAGCAGCATCAGCTCAACGCTGGTTAGGGAATTGAGATTCTTCGGAAGAGAAGTAGATGAATTTTTACCAAAAATAAAATAAAAAATAGGAGGAAGAAGCGTATGATAACATACAATGTAGATGGCGTGAAAATGCCAAAGATCAAGAAGCGCGACACCAGTGCCTGGATTCGCAAGGTGGCTGCCTCTCATGGCCGCAAGGTGGGAGAGATAGGCTATATGTTTGTAGATGACGAGAAGATTCTCGAAGTGAACAACGAGTATCTGGGTCATGATTACTATACCGATGTCATCACCTTCGATTATGATGAGGATGATGTGATTAACGGCGACATTGTGATTTCGCTCGATACCGTTCGCACCAATGCCGAGCAGTTTGGCAAGACCTACGATGATGAGCTTCACCGCGTCATCATCCACGGCATCCTGCACCTCTGCGGAATTAACGACAAAGGTCCGGGAGAGCGCGAAATCATGGAGGAGAACGAGAACAAGGCGCTCGCCCTGCTCGAAGGTGCTTCTATATTGAAGAAGTAAGAAGTTCTGATTATGGTAGGTTGTTTAAGGCAATAATAGATGATATTGTCAAATATTTTTTAAACAATGGGGAATAGAGAGTGGATTGCTTTTGCAAATGAGAAAAAATGTAATCACGCAAAGAGCTTGATAAAGAGTGGATTTATTAGTTGGGTAAATACAGCTAATTTTGAAGTAGGAGATATAGTATATTTGTTTATGTCAAATACTAGAAACGTTAGATTTAAAACTCAAGTTGTTGCCGATAATTGTAAGCGTGAGGATTCTGAATATTGGCTTGAGCAAGCTCCTGCGGATATTACTTTTAGATTAAAGTTGGTTGCAGAATATTCTGGAGACCAATTGAATGAAAGTGTATTGATTAAGCATGGTTTTAAGGGTGGTAGATCACTTCAAACTCCAAGCTATAAGAATGAAAATTTGATGGATTATATAAAGTCAATCTTTTAAAAGTAAAAGGGAGAAACTAACAGGTATCTGTTGGCTTCTCCTTTTTGTTTGACTAGCATGTGTATTGTCTAATGGGTGCAAGTCCCTAACGAGCC
>ERZ780178.2302-NODE-2302-length-11220-cov-21.708374_pt1 | contig 11220 bp, 10 predicted proteins | sample MGYA00511018_ERZ780178 | MGnify/ENA primary metagenome ERZ780178 (study PRJEB29588, sample SAMEA2151439) | human gut metagenome | biome: human gut; feature: human-associated habitat; material: faeces | place: Denmark | collected 2008/2010 ...
GGGCGATCTTCTCAAACTCCTTGATGGAGGGGTCGGTGATCTCGATGTTGGAAACCCCTTGGTTTTGACCAATCAGCTGTTTCACCGTCTGCTTGCCCTGGGGCTTCACAGGCGCGTCACGGCTTCTCTGCTTTTGCAGCTTCTTTTCCTTGCGGTGGGCAAGGTACTTGCTGATGGCGGCTTTGAGCAGCCTGCCGGTGAACTTTGTTCCGCTGACAACCAGCGTTAAAGTCCTGTTTTCCACTTCTTCCTGCATTTTCATCGCCTCCTTTCCACAAAATGTGCAGGGGTGGTGCATTTATTTCTAAGGCGGGACCACCAGCCGCCGGAGAAGGTATTTCTTCATCGAACCGCCCTCAACGAATTTGCTCAGAACGGTCATAGAGCAAATCTCCATTTCTGACCTTTGCATGACTGAGAATCTTGATCTGTCCCTTTGCCTGACTGTCCAGAGCTTTTTCATAGCCCTTATCTGACAAAAACAGGCGGGTTCGTTCACCTTTCCAGCCCACCGGGGAGTCATGCGTCAGCACATCAAAAATAATCATGTGCCGGGTGTTCTCAGCAAATCGCTGGAGATCCATGTAGTCATGGCCGTGATAGTTCTGCGCTCCAGCTTTCTGGCGCATTTCTTCCATCAGCTGACCGATTGTTTTGCCTTCTGGCATAAAACTCACTTCCTTTCCCACTCTCATACAACCATCAAAATCATGTCTCTCAGCTGAGCAAAGTAGAGTTTGCCTTGCGGGGTTATCAGCGTATAGGAGCCGATATGCCCGTGATTGCAGTAGTCTTTGACACAAAACAGTCCTTCATTGGCTGGCTTTGCATAGGGCAGTACATTACCGGATGCGGTGCGGTACACAAAACGCTTTTCCAGAAGGAAACGGACAAACCGACGCTCCGGGACAAGCAACTCTTTGGCGGTGGTGCGGAGGTTGGTACTGTGATTGAGGTCGATGAACAAATCATAAAAGGCTGCCTTACTCTCCAGCAGGGCATTTTCCTCTCGTAGCGACGCATTTTCTTCCCGCTCAGCAAGCAGCTCGGAGCAGAGCTTTATCAGAGCTTCCGGAGAAGTGGCTATCTCCCACAACTTCTCTTTTGTGAGATAGGCTCCGTGCTTGCGAATGGCAGGTAGAACTTCATCAAACACCCATTGTTCAAACCGTTCCGCTGACGGCAGTTTACTATGGGCGATCAGACGATATAGATCACCTTCGGGGATAAAGAGCATTTCGACCATTTGTACCGCGGGGCTTCCATCTGCCTTTTTCCCAGTCTGGACCCCTATGGAACATTTCGTTCCACCCCTGGTATGGTCGCGGACGGCTTTGCGTGGATTGGTATATCCCAGCGCTGTTGCCACATCTGTACCGCAAAATAATACTTTGCCATTCTGTTCCAAAGTGCGAATGCTTCCGAACTCTGGACTATTGAAAATTTCAATCTGATTCATGCTGTGCCTCCTTTGGTGTAATACAAAAGCGGCTGATTACCAGCCGCCTGCGTGCATATCGTGATTTACCAGTGAAGTGTAGTGGTTATTCATGGTGGTAGGAGCGTTGAACAGCACTGCAAGCAGGTACTGCTTGATGTTGTGTACCTGGGTGGTGTTCTTTTGCAGACAGTCCATGACAAACTCGATGTGAGAGCTGTCCAGCTTCAAAAAGCGGGAGCGTACAATTTCATGAGGAAAGTCCGCACCAGAGATCCGGGTGGTCTTTCGTTTGGCACAGACCGTTTCTACCAACAGCTCTACGATCTCATTCAGGTCATCCAGGTAGAGAGGATAACGCTGCTTCAGACAGTCATACTCGATATTCTCCAAAATCAATTCCCGATAATTTTCTATCTCTGTGACAGACATCGCATCCCTTCCTTTCCGTTCCGGCGGTATTACCGCCGCTGTTTCCCGGAAGGGAATGGAATCGGTATTTGATCCATGAGTATTTTGTTTTTGGGTATTTGATTTCTTAGTATTTAATTGTGTTGGATTTTCCGGTAACGGATTTACCGCTGACGGGTTTACCGTTATCGGGTTTTCCGACAACGGCTTATCCAACATCGGTTCTCCCTCGATGGGACGCTCAAAAATGGTATACTCATTGGCTGCGAATTTACCAGAAGCATCAGTTGTCTGTCTGCGCCGAATGTATCCGGCTGTTTCAAGCTCATTGACAGCAGAGCGGATTGCATCTTTGCTTTCTCGATTGATATAGCTGAGTCCTGACAGCGTATAATCCCAGTCATCAGGCAGAGATAACATTTGCGACAAGAGACCCTTTGCCTTCAAAGAAAGTCGTTTGTCTTTTAGATGAAAATTGCTCATAACCGTGTAATCGCCAGTGCGTTCTACACGAAAAACAGCCATTTACTTCACTCCTTTCATTTCTCAGGTATGAAAAAAGCCGCAATTCATAAAAGAATTGTGGCAGCGGTTAGGGTCTGTCTGTATCTTTTTTCTTGCGTCGGTAGGGGCGTTTTGGCATTGGTGGTTTATCAAACAGATCCCTTTCCTGAGAAAATGGTAAGGTTTGAAAAACACGGTCAATCTCGGTGGATTCCATATCACGCTGTGAGCGGCAATCTTCTTGAATAGCTTCTCGGATTTCTCTTACAGTACACATATTCATTCCTTTCCTTTCGTTGTATCGGTTATGAACGACGGTGTTTTTTAGGCTTGAAGTCGAGGATATGCCCCTCAATAACATGGGCATATCTCTTAATTTTGATTTCTCGACGCTGCTGGCTTTGCAGAGCTGACTGATACCCGTCCTCTGTGAGAAAAAGCCTCATTTCGTCACCAGGTTCTCCATAAGCAGTAGGGCGCAAGACAGTAAACTCAATCATCCAGAAAGTGCTGTCCCAAAATCGCTCCACTGCAAGAATGTTGTGGCCTTTCAGTTCCCTTGCTGCAATATCTTTCATAGGCTCTCCCTTCATCGTTCCTGATCTCGTTGGCGTTTTTTCTGCCATTGTTCCAGCAGTTTAATAATGGTTTCCTGCATTTTGGCCGGTGTATAGCTTTTGGGGAAATACTTTCGCAAGGTATCGCTGCTCAAGGTCACTTTATCCAGATCACCCTTTTTTTCCTCTGACATGATGGCAAGCATCACATCTTCTGACAATTTCCCTTCCTGGCTGAACTTTTTCATTCGCTGAGCCTGAGAGAGAGAAGGGGTAGCCTGCTCATAGTCCATTGTTTCCACCAGCATTTGCTGTTCGTCCGGTTTCAAAAAAGAGAGTTCATAGGCTGGGTTAAATGCGATTTTCTTTTCATCCACCATATCCAAAAGCTCTGGAATCAGTTCAGTCAAACGAACATATCGCATTACCTGGATACCGCTTCGTTCACCGGCTTCTTTTGCCACCTGGTCTCTGGCGCTCAACTTCTGTTCAACTTGAACAGAAGTCAGGTCTGTTCTTGCTCCTTGATGTTTAATGGCTTCCAGCTTCATTTTGTAGGCAAAAGCCCTTTCACTGGGGAGCAGATTTTCTCGCTGCAAATTGCTGTCAACCATAATAATTGTGGCAGCATCGTCATCCAAGTCGCGCACAATGACAGGCATGGTTTCTTTTCCGGCCAATTCGCTGGCTCTGCGGCGTCTGTGACCGGCTACCAGCTCATAACCGCCATCAGGCAGTGGTCTGGCAATCGCAGGAACCAACACACCATACTTTTTGATGCTGTCTGCGGTTTCTATCATTGCATCATCATCCTTGACCTTGAAGGGGTGATCCTTGAACGGATGCAGTTCAGATAGGGGAATTTCCTGAATTTTTTCCAGTTGCTCGTCTTGCCGACTTTCTTCTGTAGAAAACAGGTCATCTACTGAGGCCAGCTCTATTTTTTTCGCGCTGCTTTTCAAGTTTCATCACCTCCTGGGTCAGATTCTTGTAACCCTCGGCCACTTTGCCCTTGGGGTCATGGGCAAAAATACTCTTGCCCTCGGCACTGATTTCCTTTGCTCGGACAGAATGGGGAATCTCAGTTCCGAACACTTTGATTTTGCTGCCGTAGGTTTCTCGCAGCAGAGCCGCAATCTCCTTGGCAAAGTTGGTGCGGTTGTCCACCATCGTCAGCAGGATACCGTCGATCTGGAGCTTGGGGTTGATCTGCCGTTTCACCTTATTGACCGTCTGGAGCAGCTGTTCCAGGCCCTTGGCGGGCAGATACTCCGCCTGGACGGGGATTATGACCCTGTTGGCAGCCGCCAACGCATTGACCGTAAGCATCCCCAGGGAGGGCTGACAGTCAATCAGGATATGGGAATACTGTCCCTTGAGCGTGTCCAGGTATTGCCGCAAGATGGTCTCACGGCTCATGGCGTTCACCAGGGAGACCTCCATGCCGGAGAGCTGGATGTCGGCAGGCATCAGGTCAACGCCTTCCGGGTGGTGCAGGATGCCCTCGCCGGGGCGCATCGGCTCGTCCATCAGGATACGGCCCATCGCGTCGGACAGAGTAAAGGGCAGCTTGTCCGGCTGGGGATGGCCCAGGCTGATGGTCAGGCTGCCCTGCGGGTCTCCGTCGATCAGCAGAACTTTCTTCCCCGTCTGCGCCAGCCCGATACCCAGATTTGCGCAGGTGGTTGTCTTGCCAACGCCGCCTTTCTGGTTGGCGATGGCGATAATTTGTGTGTTCATTTCAGTTTCCTCCTGTGTCTTGAACAGAAGATGGAATGTAAAGAGGGTAAACTACCCCCTTGAGTTTTCTTAAAATCAAGAACATTTCGGCATCCTTTTGATTTAGGATTCATTTATCACGGTTCTGTACCGGACACTCCCATTGCCTGCGACGCTTTTAACGCTCGGACTGTGGCTGAGTGTAAGTTTTCCCCCTGTCCCTGGATCGTGGCCTCAAGTTATCAAGCTCTTTACCGGCGATAGGGAAGTCGCTCGACCCGTAGGCGTCATGGCGTATCACCGGAGTGGCTCTCCGAGGGACGGTTGTACCTGATGTTCTTCTGAATTTTCAAGGTCCACGAGATGTAACTCTCACTTGTAGGCCACGGCAGAGGCCGTTTGTTGCGCAAAAAATAAAAAAAGGAGCAGAAAATTTTTCTGCTCCCTGTTGTGACAAGGTATAATGACCTTTTATTGTGTGTAGCCACGCTTTTTACTCCAATTTCTAATCAACAGTAAAATCGTGTTGTGCATCTGTTCACTATTGTAATGCGAGGGGAAATACTGCTTGATTTCTTCTTCTTCAACAATCATCGGCTCTCTCTGGTTTGGTTTCTTTTCCGATAAGATACAAACCAAGTAATCTTCTGTAAAGTCTGATTCACTGGCCTTTTCTCGGATGGCTTTTGCCTGAGAAATAGATGGGGTTGCTTTTAGTGCTACCATTACCTTATATAGTAGCTTCTGTTGCTTCTTGTCCAAGTAGGAAATAGATACTGCTGGATTCAATGCCATTTTTCGATTATCAACCATTTCAAGGATTTCTGGTATCAATTCAGTAAGACGGATATAGCGAGAAATTTGGTTGCGACTTTGACCGACTTGTTCAGCAATTAACTCTCTGGATTCTTTTCCGACACACTTCCGCCCAAGTTGGGCGGAAGTAAATCCTTTACGCCCCTGATGGCTCATAGCTACCAACTTCATTTTGTATGCAAAGGCTCTTTCACTTGGGAGAATCGTTTCACGCTGAAGGTTTGCATCTACCATGTTTACAACTGCCTCATCATCCGTCATAGACCGGACTAAAACAGGCATCTCAGAGTAACCCAATACTTCACAAGCCGCTTTGCGTCGATGACCAGAAATTAGTTCATAACAATCCTCACCAATCTGGCGAGCCACCGCTGGATGAATTACACCGTGAATTTCAATGCTCTCAACAAGACGCCGAAATTCCTCATCGTCTCGTACCTGAAAGGGATGATTCTTAAATGGCTTCAGTTGTTCCAAGGGAATGTTTTTTACTGCTTGCCTTTGATCGTCTCGTCTCATAATGGCCTCCTTTACTGAAAGCTGAATTCGTCCAAAATTACGGAATTGGCTGCTGTGAAAATAGCAGCGAGCATGGACAAAATGTATTTTTGAAATCAGAATACATTTTTGCGTTCCCGTTTAGATTTGTACAAACAGCCCAAAATAACAACAAAAAACCCCCGCACATTGCCCAATTGGGAATGTACGGGGGTTTTGGTGATTAGATATAAACCTCCACGGTCAAATCATGCCATTTTGATGGTTTTATGCCGTATCCATGGGATTTATAGAAGGTTTGCGCTTCATCAAATCCAATGGTGAATGACAGAACTCTTACTTGCGGGGGTTCTTGATAGCAGCCTGCGCGGCAGCCAAACGCGCAATGGGGACTCTAAACGGGCTGCAGGACACATAGTCCAGACCCACCTTGTGGCAGAACTCCACGGAGGAGGGATCGCCGCCGTGCTCGCCGCAGATGCCCAGATGGATATCGGGGCGGGTGGCGCGGCCCATCTTGCAGGCCATATCCACCAACTTGCCGACGCCGGTCTGATCCAGCTTGGCAAAGGGATCGCTCTCGTAGATCTTCTTGTCGTAGTAGGCGCCCAGGAACTTACCGGCGTCGTCACGGCTGAAGCCGAAGGTCATCTGGGTCAGGTCGTTGGTACCGAAGGAGAAGAACTCGGCCTCGGTGGCGATCTGATCGGCGGTCAGGGCAGCGCGGGGGATCTCGATCATGGTGCCCACCAGATACTTCATCTTCATACCGGCGTTGGCCAGCTCCTCGTCAGCGGTCTTGACCACCACGTCCTTGACGTACTTCAGCTCCTTGACCTCGCCCACCAGCGGGATCATGATCTCAGGCTCCATCTTCCACTCGGGGTGCTTCTTCTGCACGTTGATGGCGGCGCGGATGACGGCACGGGTCTGCATCACGGCGATCTCGGGGAAGGTGACGGCCAGACGGCAGCCGCGGTGACCCATCATGGGGTTGAACTCATGCAGGGAGGCGATGATGGCCTTGATCTCGGCCACGGACTTGTTCATATCCTTGGCCAGCAGCTCGATATCGGCCTCCTCGGTGGGAACGAACTCGTGCAGAGGGGGATCCAGGAAACGGATGGTGACAGGGCAGCCTTCCATGGCCTCGTAGATACCCTCGAAGTCGCCCTGCTGCATGGGCAGCAGCTTGGCCAGCGCCTTCTCACGCTGCTCCACGGTGTCGGAGCAGATCATCTCACGGATGGCGGCGATACGGTCACCCTCGAAGAACATATGCTCGGTACGGCACAGGCCGATACCCTCGGCGCCCAGCTCACGGGCCTTGGCGGCGTCGTGGGGGGTGTCGGCGTTGGTGCGGACCTTCAGGCGGCGATACTTGTCGGCCCAGCTCATGATGCGGCCGAAGTCGCCGCCCACGCTGGCGTCCACGGTAGGCATAGCGCCGTCATAGATGTTGCCGGTGGAGCCGTCCAGGCTCAGCCAGTCGCCCTCGTGATAGGTCTTACCGGCCAGAGTGAACTGCTTGTTGGCCTCGTCCATATTGATGGCGCCGCAGCCGGAGACGCAGCACTTGCCCATACCACGGGCCACAACGGCGGCGTGGGAGGTCATACCGCCGCGAACGGTCAGGATGCCCTGGGCGGCCTTCATGCCCTCGATATCCTCAGGAGAGGTCTCCAGACGAACCAGAACCACCTTCTCGCCGCGGGCGGCCCATTCCTTGGCGTCCTCAGCGGTGTACACGATCTTGCCGCAGGCAGCGCCGGGAGAGGCGGGCAGAGCCTTGCCAACGGGGGTGGTGGCCTTCAGGGCCTTGGGGTCGAACTGGGGGTGCAGCAGGGTGTCCAGATTGCGGGGATCGATCATGGCAACGGCCTGCTGCTCGGAGATCATGCCCTCGTCCACCAGATCGCAGGCGATCTTCAGGGCGGCGGGAGCGGTACGCTTGCCGTTGCGGCACTGCAGCATATACAGCTTGCCGTGCTCCACGGTGAACTCCATGTCCTGCATGTCGCGGTAGTGATCCTCCAGAATGCCGCAGACCTTCACGAACTCGTCGTAGGCCTCGGGGAACTTCTCGGCCATCTCGGCGATGGGCATGGGGGTGCGGACACCGGCCACCACGTCCTCGCCCTGGGCGTTGGTCAGGAACTCGCCCATCAGCTTCTTGGCGCCGGTGGCGGGGTCACGGGTAAAGGCAACGCCGGTGCCGCAGTCGTCGCCCATGTTGCCGAAGGCCATAGACTGGACGTTGACGGCAGTACCCCAGGAGTAGGGGATATCATTGTCGCGGCGGTACACGTTGGCGCGGGGGTTGTCCCAGGAACGGAACACGGCCTTGATGGCGCCGATCAGCTGCTCCTTGGGGTCGGTGGGGAAGTCCTCGCCGATCTTGGCCTTATACTCGGCCTTGAACTGCATGGCCAGCTCCTTCAGGTCGTTGGCGTCCAGCTCCACGTCCTGGGTCACGCCCTTCTTCTCCTTCATGGCGTCGATGAGCTGCTCGAAGTACTTCTTGCCCACCTCCATGACCACGTCGGAATACATCTGGATAAAGCGGCGATAGCAGTCCCATGCCCAGCGGGGGTTGTTGGACTTGGCGGCGATGACGGCCACCACGTCCTCGTTCAGACCCAGATTCAGGATGGTGTCCATCATGCCGGGCATGGAGGCGCGGGCGCCGGAGCGCACGGAGACCAGCAGGGGATTCTCGTGATCGCCGAACTTCTTGCCGGTGATCTTTTCCATCTTCTCAATATATTCCATGATCTCGGCCATGATCTCGTCGTTGATCTGGCGGCCGTCCTCATAGTACTGGGTGCAGGCCTCGGTGGTGATGGTAAAGCCCTGAGGCACGGGCAGACCGATGTTGGTCATCTCAGCCAGGTTGGCGCCCTTGCCACCCAGCAGCTCACGCATCTTGGCGTTGCCCTCGGTGAACAGATAGCAATACTTTTTGCTCATTTACATATCCTCCATATCACAAAAAAATATCTTCATTTTCCGGAATTTTTGGTTATTTTGGGGACTTTTGCTTCTTTTTTGTTAAATGTACCCCTTCAACCGCTTTATTATAACCAGCTTTTCCCATAAAAGCAAGTATATTTTCCGTTTATTTCCCCGTTTTTCTTACAAATATCCAAAATGGAACAATCTTTTTTGCAGAATCCACTGTCAGGACTTGCGGTATCCCCTTATTCTATGGTATACTATTATGAATTTGTGAAAAAGCGGTATCATTTTACCGGCTGCGGAGGGCACGATGGCACAGGCGGCAGACTACAACAGCACATGGGCCGGCGCCGTTCGCGCGGCGGCGAACCGCGGTCAGCTGAGCCACGCGGTGATCCTGACCGGCGAGGGGGACAAGCTGTCTCCGGCCCGCTATATCGCCGCGGCGCACTTGTGCCGCAGTGAGGGGCAGCGTCCCTGCCTGCAATGTAATGCCTGCCGTAAGGTGATGGAGGGCATCCATCCCGACGTGACGGAGGTGCGGGACGACGACCGCAAGGAGCTGGCGGTGGATACCATCCGGGCGCTGCGGCAGGACGTCTACATCCGGCCCAACGAGGGCGAGCGGAAGGTCTATCTGTTCACCGACTGTGCCCAGCTGAACGAGCGGGATCAGAACGTGCTGCTGAAGATCGTGGAGGAGGGTCCGGCCTACGCCGCCTTCGTATTCTGCGCCGACACGCTGCACGCGCTGCTGCCCACCATCCGCTCCCGCTGTGTGGAGCTGCGGCTGGAGGGACAGGACGCGGCCCTTGAAGAAAACGAAGCGGCGGCAGAGCTGTGCCGCGTGCTGGCCCGGCGCGATCCGCTGGCGCTGGCCGCCCACCTGACAGGGCTGGAGAACCGCCGCATGAAGCGGGAGCAGCTGCTGGCCATGATGGAGGGCGCGTGGCAGGCGTCCGCCGACGCGCTGCTGGCCGTCTGCGGACGGAGCGGCGGCTGCGGCGAAGGCGCGGAAGCCCTGCGGAGCGTCTTTGACCGGCGGCAGCTTCAGGCGCTGACCGACCTCTTTCGCCGCTACTGCAGCGAGTGCCAGTACAACGTAGGCGTGGGCCATGTGCTGGGCGCGCTGAACGCGGAGCTGACCGATATTCTGACACTGTGATTTTTTCCCTTCAGAAAGGAAGGTATACCTGATATGGCAACTGTGATCTCTGTCCGCTTTCGCAGCGGCAGCAAAACCTACTATTTTGACCCCCGCGAGCTGACGGTACACCCCGGCGACGACGTGGTGGTGGAGACCGCGCAGGGCGCGGAATTTGCCCAGTGCGTGGAGGGCAACCACGACGTGGCCGACGAGGCGGTGGTGAAGCCGCTGCGTCCCGTGCTGCGCATCGCCACCGACAACGACCGCCACACGGCGGCCTATAACCGCAGCCGGGAAAAGGACGCCTTTGATATCTGCCAGAAGAAGATCCTCCAGCACGGACTGGAGATGAAGCTGGTGCGGGTGGAATGCAGCTTTGACGGCAGCAAGATCCTGTTCTTCTTCACCGCCGACGGCCGCGTGGACTTCCGCGAGCTGGTAAAGGATCTGGCCGGCGTGTTCCGCTCCCGTATCGAGCTGCGGCAGATCGGCGTGCGGGACGAGGCCAAGATGCTGGGCGGTCTGGGCATCTGCGGACGGCCCTTCTGCTGCGCGTCCTACATGGACGAGTTCGTCCCCGTGTCCATCAAGATGGCCAAAACCCAGAACCTGAGTCTGAACCCCACCAAGATCTCCGGCACCTGCGGACGGCTGATGTGCTGCCTGAAATACGAGCAGGACGCCTACGAGGATGCCATTAAGCGGATGCCCAAGGCGGAGTCCTTCGTGGTAACGCCGGACGGCCCCGGCAACGTCAGCGATATCAACGTACTGAAAGAGACGGTGAATGTCCGTCTGGACGAGCGGCCCGACGCACCCCGCTGCTATCACAACTGCGAGGTGTGCGTACTGCGCAACGGCAAGGGCAGCCGCGAGGGCATTGCCGTCCCCAAGGAGCGGCCGGAGCGCTACGTGGAGCCGGTAGCCGCCGAGGAAATGCTGATCCCCAACCTGTTTGCCGATTACGGCACGGATACCTCTGCCGACGGCGACGCGGCAGAAGCACGACCCTCCCGCCGCCGCAGCCGCGGCGGACGCCGCCGGGGCGGCAGCGGCAAGGCCGCCGCGCCTGCCGAGACGGCAGCACCGCAGCAGGTGGAGCCCAAGAAGGAAAAGCCCACCAATAAACCGGCCAAGCCCCAGCCGCCAGTTCCTACCTCCGAAAAGGACGG
>ERZ780178.2307-NODE-2307-length-11212-cov-4.497804_pt1 | contig 11212 bp, 10 predicted proteins | sample MGYA00511018_ERZ780178 | MGnify/ENA primary metagenome ERZ780178 (study PRJEB29588, sample SAMEA2151439) | human gut metagenome | biome: human gut; feature: human-associated habitat; material: faeces | place: Denmark | collected 2008/2010 ...
CCAGCAGGTTTGCAAGGAACATGCCGTTCATATCACGGCCCACAAGCTCAAAAAAACGGCCCACGCCGGTCTTGCGGGGAGCATCCTTTTCAACGCCCTTACCGGCCTTGAAGTCATTTGCGGAAGGAAATAAACCCATGTTCGTATGGTACCTCTCTCTTCATCCATTGGGCCGGCAGAAAGCATTTCGTGCAGAAAGTGCCATTGTGCTGGCTTTACAACTATAAATATACCCGCATTTTGTCAATTTTGCAAGACCGCAGATCCTCCGATTTGTAAAAAAAGTGTTATTTCTCCCCTTTTTACAAAAAGTGTGATACAATGACAATGGCATATTTTGCCGGAGGGAGGAAAACGCAATGAGCATTTTTCGCACGATTGCGATGTTTATCTACTTATTTGGTTATATGATCGTCCATTATGGCGTGCTGCGCCGGGCGGAACGCGCTCTGGCTGTAGGCGACATGCAGCTGGTGGAAGAGCTTGTCAACAAGCATATCCCGCACTGGAGCCGGGGCATTTTAAAGGTGACCGGCGTTTCCCTGAGCGTGGAGGGCCTTGAGAATATCCCCAAAGATACGGCCTGCGTGTTCGTGGGCAACCACCGCAGCTACTACGACATCCCGCTTTTGCTGGCCAGTCTGGATAAGCCCCACGGCATCCTTGCCAAGGAAGAGCTGGAAAAGATCCCGCTGTTGAACCGCTGGATGAAGCTGCTGGGCTGCGTGTTCGTGCAGCGCGACGACCTGCGGGCATCCGTGCGCGCCCTGAACGATGCCACTGCCATTGTAGAGAGCGGCAAGAGCTTCGTCATTTTCCCGGAGGGCACCCGCTACAAAGGGGAAGAGGGCGGTGCCGGTGAGTTCAAGGCCGGTGCATTCCGCATTGCCGTCAAGACCGGCGCACCGGTGGTTCCGGTGGCCATTACCGGTGCACGTGCCCTGTTCGAGAACAATGGCAACCTGTGCCATCCGGGCAGCGTGCATATCAAGGTGCTGCCGCCCATCCGGACTGCAGGCATGAGCAAGGCCGAGCAGAAGCAGCTGCCGGATGCTGTGCGTCAGGCCATTCTGGCACAGCTGTAAATCAGAACTTGGAGGGAACTGTCCCATGGCAAGCTACCGTTACGAACGCGATATCGACCCCAAAGACCTCCAGCCCCGCAAACAGCGCCAGTACACCCGCAAGGAACGCTGGGCCAACTGGTGGGATTATAACCTCAAGTGGGTCATCATCATCGGCATCATCGTGGTGTTTTTCGGCTACAACTTCATCGGGCAGTATTTCTTTACCGTCCATGCAGACTATAACGTGGCCGTGGTGGCCCCCCACTACCTGCCGGAAGCCACCCAGACCGCCCTGCAGGACGCCCTTGCCGCCTACGGCGAAGACCGGAACGGTGACGGCAAGGTGGTGGTAAAGCTGAACCTCTACACCATGGACTTTGGCAACGAGGACTCGGACGCCTACCTTGACATGGCAGGCACCACCAAGCTTTCCACCGACATTCAGGGCGCGCTGAGCTCCATCTTCATCCTGTACGACCCAGCCGGGTTCCAGCAGACCACCGGCACCCTGCGCTACCTCGACGGCAGCCTGCCCCAGTCCGACGCAGACAGTGACTGGTGGAACATGGTCTACCGCTGGACCGACTGCCCGGTGCTGGCGGGCCTTGATCTGGGCGATTACGCTTCTGATGCTGTGCAGAGCGAAAGCGGCTCCAGTCAGGAGCTGATGAGCCGGTACTATATCGGCATCCGCGGCGCATGGAACAAGGACTCCGCCGACCTGCTTGAGGGCGGCGAAGAACTGTGGAACAAGCTGACCGCCGGGGCTGTTTCTACCGCCAGTGCAGAGGGCTAAGCCATGCGGTTCCGGGTAAAGCGCGGCGGGCCTGCCGCCGGGTTCACATTTGACCGCACAGCAAAGCCGGTGCAAAGGCCAGAGCCGGAAAAGCCGGTCTCCCTTGCACAGGCGCTGGATAATCCCTATGGGAGATATTACGGCAAAGCCCGCAGCAGGGAAGAACTGCTGAAAAACAGATAATATGCAAATAGAACTCCCCCAGTCGCCTTCGGCGACAGCCCCCTCGGGGATGGGGCCCTTGGCAGAGCCGGAAACTTTTCCGCTTTGTCAGCGGCTCCCCCTTTGAGGGAGCTGGCAAACCCGCAAGGGTTTGACTGAGGGAGTTCGTTTTCTATTTTGTTCTTTTTACACATATCTGATTTGAAATATTCTCCCCTTTGAAACGCCGGAGGTTTTGTTGTTTCTCCGTCCCAGTTATGGTATACTTACTGGGTATCTATTATCTTGATGGTATTTATCATACATACAAAAGGATGTGAACCCATGGACGCACTGGAACAGGCACGCGCCGAGATCGATGCAGTGGATGCCCAGCTGGCTGCGCTGTTTGAGCGGCGGATGGCTGCTGTGCTGCAGGTGGCCGAATACAAAAGAGCCCATGGCCTGCCCGTTTACGATGCCGCCCGCGAGACGGCAGTGCTGGAAAAGGCTGCGGCCCGCATTCAGGACCCGGCCCTGCGGCCCTACTATAAAGACCACGTGCAGAACCTGATGGACGTGGCAAAGCAGTACGAAGCCGTGGTGCTGGGCCAAAACCGCGCCGCCTATCAGGGCGTGGAGGGCGCTTTTGCTCACATTGCCCTCCGGGCGCTGTTCCCCCACGCCGAGGCTGTGAGCTATCCCACCTGGGACGAGGTATTTGACGCGGTGGAACGCGGCGATGCTGCCCGGGGCGTCGTTCCCTTTGAGAACAGCCATGCGGGCGATGTTTCCGCCGTGCTGGATCTGTGCTATAACCATCCGGCGCTGTGGGTGGTGGATGTGTACGATCTGCCCATCTCCCAGAATCTTCTGGTGCTGCCGGGCACAAAACTCGACCAGATCAAAAGCGTCTACAGCCACCAGCAGGCCATCGCCCAGAGCGAGACCTTTTTAAGGCAGTTCGGCCTGCCCGCCACCGCCATGGCCAACACCGCCATGGCCGCAAAGTTCGTGGCCGAAAGCGGCGACTCCTCCAAAGCGGCCATTGCAAGCGTGGAGACGGCGGCACTGTACGGGCTGGAGGTGCTGGTGCCCAGCATCAACACCGACGGCGACAACACCACCCGCTTTATCGTGCTCAGCCGCGAAAAGCCCACCGGCGGCAACCGGTTCTCGCTGCTGTTCACGGTGGACAACAAACCCGGCAAGCTGGGCGAGGTGATCCAGATCATCGGTGCCAGCGGCTTCAATATGGAGTCCATCAAGAGCCGGCCCATGCCTCATGTGCCGTTTGAATATTATTTTTACGTGGAGCTGGTGGGCGACCCCACCGCCGACGAGACCGCCGCGCTGCTGCGTGAGCTTGACCGCACCTGCCGTACCGTGCGGCTGTTAGGAGTGTATACCAAATGAGTGAATTTATCGGAACCAAGCTGACCATGAATCTGGGCGAGCGCAGCTATGACATCATCGTCAAGAGCGGCTCGCTGGAAAACCTGTACCAGTTCGCCCGGCTGGACCGCCGTGTGGCCGTTGTGACCGACAGTGGTGTGCCCGCACAGTACGCCCAGATGGTGGCCGACCAGTGCAAGGATGCCCACATCATCACGGTGCCGCAGGGCGAAGCCAGCAAGAGCTTTAAAATTCTGGAATCCGTGCTGCGCCAGATGCTGGAATTCGGCATGGGCCGCGGCGATCTGGTGATCGCCGTGGGCGGCGGCGTGGTGGGCGATCTGGCCGGTTTTGCCGCTTCCATCTACATGCGGGGCATCGACTTCATCAACTGCCCCACCACCACCCTTTCCATGATCGATTCTTCCATCGGCGGCAAGACCGCCGTGGATCTGGGCGATACCAAAAACATCGTGGGCGCTTTCTGGCAGCCCAAGCTCGTCATCGTGGATCCGGACACCCTTGCCACCCTGCCCCGCCGCCACTTCATCAACGGTCTGGCAGAAGCCGTCAAGGCAAGCCTGCTGGCAGACCCCGAGCTGTTCGCGATCTTTGAAAATGGCGACGTGGATGCCCAGATCGGCGAGATCATCTGCCGCAGCCTGCGGTTCAAGAAGAACATCGTGGAGCAGGACGAGACTGAGCAGGGCATGCGCAAGGCGCTCAACTTCGGCCACACCATCGGCCACGGCATCGAGGCCGTCAAGGGCATCAAGGGCCGCCGCACCGTGGGCCTTTACCACGGCGAGTGCGTGGCGCTGGGCATGCTGCCCATGATCGAATCCAAGGCACTGCAGAAGCGGGTGCGCGCGGTGTACCGCCGCCTCGGCCTGCCCACCCGCACTACTTATGATAAGGAAAAGGTGCTGGCTGAAATGCTGCACGACAAAAAGGCACAGAGCGGCCAGATCACCATTATCAAGGTGCCGGGTCTGGGCTGCTGGCGCGCCGAGACCATCCCGGTGGAGGGCCTGCGTCCCCTGCTGGGCATTGAGGAGTAAGCCATGAAAAATACATTCGGCAGCGACCTTTCGCTGACCATTTTCGGCGAGAGCCATGGCCGCGCCATCGGCGCGGTGTTGGACGGCATGGCCGCAGGCCTGCCGGTGGACGAGACTTTTCTCGCCGCCTGCATGGACAAGCGCCGTGCCCGGGGCGACGGCCTGTCCACTCCCCGCGTGGAAGCGGATACCGTGCAGCTGCTGTCCGGCGTGGTGAACGGCCGCACCACCGGCACCGCCATTGCCCTGATGATCGAAAATACCAACACCCGCAGCGGCGATTACGCCAAAACCGCAGACCTTCTGCGCCCCGGCCATGCAGACTACACCGCCTACGCCAAGTACCACGGCTTTCAGGATGCGCGCGGCGGCGGGCACTTCTCCGGCCGGGTGACGGCCGCCCTTGTGGCGGGCGGTGCCATTGTGCTGAGCGCACTGCACCGTGCGGGCATCGACATCACCACCCATATCGCAGAGTGCGCTGGCATTGCGGACACCCGCTTTGCACAGGATGATGCCGCACAGCTCTCTGCTCAGGTGGAAGCCCTTGCCAGCAAGCCCGAGGGCTTTGCGGTGCTGGATGAAACCGTAGAAGAACCCATGAAAGCCGCCATCCGTGCCGCCGGAGCCGAGGGCGACAGCGTGGGCGGGATGCTGGAAACTGCCATCCTCGGCCTGCCGGCAGGCATCGGTGAGCCCTATTTCGACAGCGTGGAAAGCGAGATCGCACATCTGGTGTTCTCCGTCCCCGCCGTCAAGGGCATCGAGTTCGGCACCGGCTTCGGCTTTGCCGGGATGCGCGGCTCCGAAGCAAACGACGCCTTCCGCATGACGCCGGAGGGTGCGGTGGTGACCGCCACCAACCACAATGCGGGCATCAACGGCGGCATCGCCAACGGGATGCCGGTGGTGTTCCGCACCGTGGTCAAACCCACACCCAGCATCTACAAGCAGCAGGATACAGTAGACTATCTTGCCAAAAAGGACGCGCAGCTGTCCATTCAGGGCCGTCACGACCCCTGCATCGTGCCCAGAGCCGCCATCGTGCAGACCTGCGCCGCCGCACTGGCTGTGGGCGACCTGCTCACGGCACGCTACGGCGCGGCATGGATGACCCACCCCACCAGCTTCCGGAAGGAGGACGAGTAAAATGGAATACGGACTCATCGGCGCAAAACTCGGCCACTCCTACTCCAAGATCATCCACGAGATGCTCTGCGGCTACAAATACGACCTGTGCCCCCTGCCCACCGAGGAAGAGGCCCGTGCCTTTCTGACCAAGCGGCAGTTCCGGGCCATCAACGTGACCATCCCCTACAAGAAACTGGTCATGGAATACTGCTCCTACATCGACCCCCGGGCCAAGGCCATCGGAGCCGTGAACACCGTGGTGAACAAGAACGGCCTGCTGTACGGGTACAACACCGATTACCTCGGCTTTGCCCACCTGTGCGACGCCCACGGCGTGAGCTTTGCAGGCAAAACGGTGGTTATTCTGGGCACCGGCGGCACCCACAACACCACCAGCGCTGTGGCCCGGGACAAGGGTGCGGCAAAGGTGCTCACCGTCAGCCGCCATCCGGACCCGGAAAAGGGCGAACTGAGCTATGCAGAGGCCGTTTCCAGCGGGGCGCAGATCGTGATCAACACCACACCGGCCGGCATGTACCCGAATGTAGGTGTGTGCAATCTGGACGTTGCCGCCATGCCGGACCTTGAAGCTGTGGTGGATGTGGTGTACAACCCCGACAAGACCGAGCTCATCCTCCGCGCCGAGGAAGCGGGCGTGCCGGTGGCTGTGGGCGGCCTTGAAATGCTGGTGGCGCAGGCGGTGTATGCCGCAGAATATTTTCTGGACCGCAAGTTCGAGGATGCGCCGGTTGAAATTCGGCGCATCACTGCCGCACTGCGCCGGGATATGCTGAACATTGCCCTGATCGGGATGCCCTCTTCCGGCAAGACCACCCTCGGCAGGATGCTGGCAAAGAGCCTTGGCCGTACCTTTGTGGATCTGGATGAGGAGATCGTAAAGACCGACGGCCGCAGCATCCCGGATATCTTTGCAGCCGAGGGCGAGGACGGCTTCCGCACAAAGGAAACTGCCGAAACACAGCGCTTTGGCAAAGAGGGCCGACAGCTCATTTCCTGCGGCGGCGGCATTGTAAAAAAGCCGGAGAATCTGCGTGCTCTGCACCAGAACGGCATCATTCTGTTCATCGACCGGCCGGTGGATGCGCTGGCCGTGGGCGGCGGCAGGCCGCTTTCTTCCAGCATGGACGCCCTGCGCCAGATGGAAGCACAGCGCCGTCCGCTGTATCTGGCAGCGGCAGATGCCGTCATTCCCAACAACGGCACGCTGGACGATGCCCTGCATGCCGCCATGGAGGCACTGGATGAAATTTTTGATTCTTAACGGCCCGAACCTCAACATCATGCGCTGGTCGGAGCCGGGCGTACCCGGTGAGCTGGATTATAACGCCATCATGGACTATGTGCAGGCAGGCTGCGAACAGCTGGGCATTGAGACCGACTGCTGCCAGTCCAACCACGAGGGCGACCTCGTGGACGAAATTCAGGCCGCAGCGGGCCGGGTGGACGGCATCGTGCTGAACCCTGGTGCCTACGCCCACTACAGCGTGGCCATTCTGGATGCGCTGCGCCTGTGCGGCGTACCCGCCGTGGAAGTGATGCTGCACGCCCCGGACGAGCGGGAGCCCTTCCGCAAAACGGATGTGGTGTCCTTTGGCTGTCAGGGCCACTTCATCGGGGAAGGCCCGCAGGGCTACCTGCACGCCTGCATTTATCTGGCCCAGCTGCTGCGCACCGACGGCTCCAGCAAGGCGCATATCGTGATGTAAAAACGAAAGGAAATTATCACCATGATCATCTCCACCAAAAAAGGGACTCCGAAGGACGAACTGGAAAAGATCGTTGACAAATTCGAGAAACAGGGTTTGGACGTGACCCTGATCACCGGCAAGGACTACAACGTGTTCGGTCTGGTGGGCGACACCACCAAGATTGACGAACGGGATGTGCTGGCAAACCCGTGGATCGACAATGTCACCCGCGTGTCCGCGCCCTATAAGCGTGCAAACCGCCTGTTCCACCCGGCAGATTCCGTGATCGACTGCGGCGGCGTGAAGATCGGCGGCAAGGAAAAGATCGCCGTCATGGCAGGCCCCTGCAGCATCGAGGGCGCAGAGCAGGCTCTGCGCATTGCACAGGGCGTGAAGGCCGGCGGTGCCACCCTGTTCCGCGGCGGTGCCTACAAGCCCCGCACCTCTCCCTACTCCTTCCAGGGCCTTGAGACCGAGGGCATTCTGGATATGGTAAAGGCCCGCGAGGCCACCGGCATGCCCATCGTCTCCGAGCTGATGAGCGAGGACCGCATCCCGGAGTTTGAGGAGTACGTGGACGTGGTGCAGATCGGTGCCCGCAACATGCAGAACTTCCAGCTGCTCAAGGCCGTGGGCAAGATGCACAAGCCCGTGCTGCTCAAGCGCGGCCTGTGCAACACCATCGAGGAGTGGATCATGAGCGCCGAGTACATCATGGCCGGCGGCAACGAGCAGGTCATCCTGTGCGAGCGCGGCATCCGTACCTTCGAGAAGTACACCCGCAACACCCTCGATCTCTCTGCAGTGCCCATCATCCACGAAAAGACCCACCTGCCCGTCATCGTGGACCCCAGCCACGCCACCGGCATCAACCGCCTGGTCTCTCCTATGGCCATGGCCGCCGCCGCCTGCGGGGCCGACGGCCTCATCATCGAGGTCCACAACGATCCCATCCACGCCCTCTGCGACGGGGCCCAGTCCCTGCGGCCGGAGCAGTTCGACGCCCTGGCCAAGAAGGTCCGTGCTGTCCGGGAGGTGGCGCTGGCATGACCGTCGGCATCGTGGGTCTCGGCCTCATCGGCGGGTCTCTCGCCAAGGCCTATCAGGAGGCCGGGGAGACCGTCCTTGCCCAGGATACCGACCGGGGCGTTCTGGACTTCGCCATGCTGAACGGCACCGTCTCCGCCCCTCTGACGGCGGAGGCCCTGCCGGACTGCGACCTGATCCTCCTGGCCATCTGCCCGGAGGCGGCGATCCGCTGGTTCCGGGAGAATGTCTCCCGCGTCGGCTCCCGCCCGGTGGTCATTGATTGCTGCGGCACCAAGCGGACGGTCTGCGCCGCCTGCTTCCCCCTGGCGGTGGAATATGGCGTTACCTTCCTGGGGGGCCATCCCATGGCGGGGAACCACAACTCCGGCTTCAAGTACGCCCGCTCCAACCTCTTCCGGGGGGCGCCCATGGTGCTGGTCCCGGCGGACCGGGATGACATCCGCCTCCTGGACCGGGCCAAGGAGCTGCTGGCCCCGGCGGGCTTTGGCCGTTTCTCCGTCACCACGGCGGCGGAGCACGACGAGGTTATCGCCTTCACCTCCCAGATGGCCCACATCGCCTCCAACGCCTACATTAAGAGCCCCACCGCCGGGAGCCACAAGGGCTTCTCCGCCGGGAGCTACAAGGATATGACAAGGGTTGCCTGGCTGGCCCCGGAGATGTGGGCGGAACTCTTCCTGGAGAACCGGGACTTCCTCCTCCGGGAGCTGGACGGTTACCTGATGAACCTCCAAGCCTACCGGGACGCCATGGCGGCGAAAGACCATGACACCCTGGTCCGCCTCCTGGATGAGGGCCGCCGCCGCAAGGAGGAGGTGGACGGCCGATGACGACCATCCACGTGACCGCCTCGCGCGAATATGACGTGCTGGTGCAGCCGGGACTGCTCGACGATGCCGGGGCGCAGATCGCGCGCACGCTCGGCACCGGGCGCACGGCGGCCGTCGTCGCGGGCGAGACCGTGGCGGGGCTGTATGCCGCGCGGCTGGAGGCATCGCTCACGCGCGCGGGCTTTCGCGTTGTGACATTTACCTATCCCGGCGGCGAGCACTGCAAGACGCTCGCCACCTACGCCGCGCTGCTGGACTTTCTGGCGGCGCACCGCCTGAGCCGCAGTGACCTCATCGTTGCGCTCGGCGGCGGCGTGACCGGCGACCTCGCGGGTTTTGCCGCCGCGACGTACCAGCGCGGCATCCCGTTCGTGCAGGTGCCGACGACGCTGCTGGCCGCGGTGGACTCCTCCGTCGGCGGCAAGACGGCCGTGAATCTGGACAGCGGAAAAAATCAGGTCGGCTGCTTCTACCAGCCGAGCCTTGTGCTCTGCGACCCGGACACGCTGCGCACCCTCCCGCCGGAGGAATACCGCAACGGCTGCGCCGAGGTCATCAAGTATGCCGTGCTGCGCAGCGCGCCGTTTTTTGACGAGCTGCGCGCGCAGCCGGTCAGCGCGCAGGTGGGGCACGTCATCGCGACCTGTGTCGGCATGAAGCGCGATCTGGTCGCGGCCGATGAGTTTGACCGCGGCAGCCGTCAGCTTCTGAATCTCGGCCACACGTTCGGCCACGCGGTCGAGGCGTGCAGCGGCTACACCGTGCCGCACGGCTGCGGTGTGGCCATCGGCATGGCCATCATCGCGCGCGCCGCCGCCAGACGCGGCATCTGCACGGACGAGACCTGCGCGCAGATCCTTGCGCTCCTGCGGCAGTACGGTCTGCCGACGGAGACGGATTTTTGCCGCGATGCGCTCGCGGATGCCGCGCGTGCGGATAAAAAGATCGCCGACGGGGCGCTGCACCTCATCGTGCCGGAGCGCATCGGCCGCTGCCGCATCGAGACGATCCCGGCGGCAGACATCCCCGCATGGCTCGCGGACGGAGGCATCGTATGAATCAGACCGTTTGTCCCGGGGCACGCACGGGCAGCGTGCGCATCCCGGCTTCAAAATCGCAGGCGCACCGCCTGCTCATCTGCGCCGCGCTCGGCGCGCAGCCGGTGGCGCTGCGGTGTGACGGCATCTCGGCCGATATTGCCGCCACGGTGCGCTGCCTGCGCGCCCTCGGCGCGGACATCACGGACGACGGCGCGGGCACGCTGCACATCGTCCCCATTGCCGGGGAAATGCCGGAGCACGCCGATCTTCTCTGCGGTGAGAGCGGCTCGACGCTGCGCTTTCTGCTGCCGGTCGCGGGGGCGCTCGGCGCGGACGTGACCTTTCACATGCAGGGGCGGCTGCCGCAGCGCCCGCTCTCGCCACTCGACGCGGTGCTCACGGCGCACGGCATGACCCTCCGGCGCGACGGTGCGCTGCTGCACGTCAGCGGGCAGCTTCGCCCCGGGGACTATGCATTGCCGGGCGACGTGTCCTCGCAGTACATCTCCGGTCTGCTCATGGCGCTGCCGCGTCTGGCGGGGGAGAGTACCCTGACCGTGACGGGCGGGCTCGAATCCGCGGGCTACATCGCCATGACGGAGGATGCGCTGCGCCTGTCCGGCATCCGCCTGAAAAAAGACGCGCGGACGTATACCGTCCCCGGCGGTCAGACGGCGCAGCTCCCGGCACAGTGCCGTGTGGAGGGCGATTGGTCGAACGCCGCGTTTTTCCTGTGCATGGGTGCGCTCTCACCCGCGGGCATCACGGTCACGGGGTTGGCTGCAGCGTCGTCTCAGGGGGACCGTGCGGTGCTGGAGATTTTGCGCCGCTTCGGCGCGGATGTGCACGCGCAGCCGGATGCCGTCACCGTCCGGCGCGGCGCGCTGCACGGCATTACGATCGATGCCGCGCCCATTCCGGACCTCATCCCGGTGCTGAGCGTTGTTGCCGCGCTTGCCGGCGGCGAGACGCAGGTCGTCAACGCCGCCCGT
>ERZ780178.2308-NODE-2308-length-11210-cov-130.865531_pt1 | contig 11210 bp, 7 predicted proteins | sample MGYA00511018_ERZ780178 | MGnify/ENA primary metagenome ERZ780178 (study PRJEB29588, sample SAMEA2151439) | human gut metagenome | biome: human gut; feature: human-associated habitat; material: faeces | place: Denmark | collected 2008/2010 ...
CTTCCGATCTTATATAAATAATATATATTATTTATATATACTATCTTTAGGCGAGAAATTATTTTTTTATTTTGATTTTGACCGAAATGACCATGACCGGATTTGACCGGAATCACCCTAACTACAAAGTAAAGTAACATTACACATTTGCAATCTATCAGTAGTGCAGAAACAGAAAAATAATCATATTCAGAACTCCAAACTTTCCTTAAAATCTGTCCATAAAAAGGAGAGCCGAAGTCTTAAATTTAATAATATATAACATAAAATAGAAAAGTTAGCTCATATTTAACTTTTACCATGTATACTTATTGCAGTTTTCAATGAATGAATTTGTATAAATATACTAAGCCACATTATCAAGGCAGAATGTATAAATATGCATTATTGAGAAACAGGAATTTTCGGTGCAAAGAATGCAGTAAACAGATTTTACAAAAACTGCATCTTCTTCTCGCTTTTCACAGTCATCAATTTCACATAATGAAAGCCGTCAGCGAAAGCAAACCGTCTTGCCACATCGACATTTATTTCTTTCTTTCCGTCTCATCGACGCAGGAAACGGCGGATGGCAAACCAAAAGTAGAATGCCAAGAGGACATAACCCACATAATATAGTGTGCAGAGACTGAAGATGATGTAATCGACTGCACAGACTCCGACAAGACCTCCCAGATACAGAATGGCATCGCCAAGACTAAGACGATGCTTTACCTCGTCAAGACAGGCCAATGCCAATATCAATATCGCCCAAACAGACGCCAGGAAGAATCCCAACACACGGGGTACGGCAAAGGGATTGAGAGTGGGATGAAAATAGAAATGACGCCACATCTCGGGTGCAAACAACTGGATGGTGGCATAGAAAGCTGCTGAGAGCGACACCATCAGCACCAATGCCGTAGGATATGGCGAGTCGATGTCGTTGAAATGAACGATGTGCGCATTGCTGTGGGATATCTTGCGCAAAAGATAAGCTACAGAAATCAACACGATGACGATCATGAAGATGAGCAGGTGGGTGTTGCTGAAGATGAGGATGAACTGAGAGATGGGATCGTCGGGGACGACACGGGGCAACAGACGGGACTCGTGTGTCCAGCCAAACTCATTCTCCTCGGTGGCCAACTGTACCCATACGGAGTCTTCTGCGTCCTGGGGAATGATGCGTATGTCGGAAACGACCAGCAGGCAGTGCTTCCTGACGGCAAAGGAGTCGATGCGCAGATGGTTGACATACTCCTCCGGCTGCTGACGTATCAGCATGAGTGAGTCGGAACTGACTACAAAGTTGTATTTGTTGGTGTAATGATGCGTGGAGGAAAACGAGATGGAGTCGAGCTGCCGGTCGCTGTACTCTATCAGGGCGGCATGCTGAACCTTGCCACCATGACGATGATAGCAACCGCTGAGCAGCAACAGCATGCCCAACAGACAACAGGTAATCCATGTATTTCGTTTTACTTTGCTCATATATCATTCTTTTTTCAACGCTCAGAATACACATCCATCTGACATTCGTTGCAGGCAAATTGGAGTCGGAACTTCCTGCCGTCGCCCAGACGAAGGAAGAGCGGTTCCTTCCACGTGGGCTTGCGCCCTCCCCGCTTCACACAATAGCCCAACGAATAACGCAGACAGTGGCGGCACTGCATCAGCAGAACCTCCTCCTGCCGCTCTGCCCCGTTGCGCAGCTCGAAGGCATAGCCGGGCTTCGCCATGCCGTGTGCCTGATAGAAAGATCGGGCACTCTGATTGGCGATATTGTAGAGATAGCTGTACTTGGCGTATTCCGGCTGCCATGCCTTTGCGGGCGATGTCTTGTCGGCGGAAGCCTCAGCATGAGATGCCTCCGGGGCTGCGACGGCACCCGACAGGGCTGACACCAAAGAACGGCGCAGGTCGGTAAGCACACTGCTGGGGATGAAATACTGGTCGGCTGCATTGCGAATCTCCACCTCACGGCACTCATAGATGGTGCCTCCCAACTTGCTGAGTTGCTTGATGATATTCTCGCGCTGCGGCTTTTTCGCCATGCTGTGCTCAAAGGCTACGGCTTCGGTAGCCATATATTCCAAGGAGGCATGCTGCTCGGTGTCTCCGCTCACGAATGGGGTTTTTCCCTGCTCCTTGCAGTAATAGGCAGTGGCTGAGAAGCCGCTCACAGCGTCCTCATCGTACAAGTCGAAGACGATCTTGACAGGAATCTTCCGTTCTGCCGTTCTGCCTGCCAATATCCTGCTGAAAGCGACGTCGTTGTTGCGATAGAGCGCCACTCCGGGACGCAGATGACGAGGCATCTCTAAGGGGAAGAGGCGGTTGCCCTCGGCACGGTTGACACGGAAGCCTTCCAGCTCGCGCTCGTCATTGATGAAACACAAGCCGTCGCCATTGGCAAAGCTCGCCACGGATGCTACATTGAAACTGTTGCCGCGCAACTCCTTCACCTTTCCCACATACTCACCGATGGCCTTCGGGGTGTCGAAGGAGGTGATGTCCATCTGTCTGCCACGCAGGAAATAATGGGTAAAACCACGGTTGAAAGTCTTCTTCAGGTTGGGCTCGAAAGCATAACGGGGTCTGCCCAGCGATGGACGCTCATACTCGCCGGGGTGCTGGCGGCAGATGTCGTCGAGGCGCTGGCTGTAGGCTGCCACCACATTCTTCACGTAGTCGGCATCCTTCAACCTGCCTTCGATCTTGAACGAGCAGGCTCCGGCGTCAGCCAAGGCCTCCAGGTTGTCTATCTGGCACATATCCTTGAGGGACAGCAGATGGCGCTGATGCTCGATCTCCTGTCCGTCGGCATCGAGAAGGTCGAACTTCATGCGGCAGAACTGGGCGCACTCGCCCCTGTTGGCTGAGCGGCCGAAACAGTACTCTGACGCATAGCACACGCCGGAATAGCACACACAAAGCGCACCATGGACGAACACCTCGAGCTCCATATCGGGCACGGCGGCATGAATGGCCTCTATCTCACTGACCGAGAGCTCGCGAGCCAATACTGCCCGATGAAAGCCCAACGACTGAAGCCACTTCACCTTGTCGGCAGTCCTGGTGTCGCACTGGGTGCTGGAATGCAGTAACTCTGTCCACCCGCCCTCTGTCGACAGAGGGCCCTCGCCCTGAAGGGCATAGAGCACACCCATGTCCTGCAACAGCAGGGCATCGACACCAGCTGCCTGCAACTGCTGAATCATCTGCAGGGTGTCCCTGATCTCGGAATCGTAGACTATGGTGTTGACCGTGACATGCACCTTGGCATGAAACTGATGGGCGTAGTCGCACAGCTGACGGATATCCTCGATCGAGTTACCCGCAGCCGCACGGGCACCAAACTTGGGTGCTCCGATATATACGGCATCTGCGCCATGGTCGATGGCAGCGATGCCGCACTCTAAATTTTTGGCAGGTGCCAGCAATTCCAAAGTTCTCATTCTTCGCTTTTTCGCTTCTTCGCTTTCGCGCTTACTTGATGTCATCAATATTATAAGGTGTCTCCTGGTAAACGTAATAGTTAATCCAGTTGCTGTAGAACAGGTTGGCATGCGCCCTCCAGGTCACCAAGGGCTCCTCGGTGGGATCGTCGTGATAATAATAGTTCTTTGGCAAGTCGACGTCATCACGCTTGCCCAGGTCGCGACGGTATTCCTTGTCGAGTGTGTCGGGAGCGTACTCCAAATGGCCCGTGACAAAGAACTCCCTGCCGCCACGTGCCATCACGATGCTCACACCGCTCTCGGGCGACTCGGCTATGATGTCAAGCCCCGGCACCTTCTCGATGTCCTCGCGTCGCACCTCGGTATGGCGGCTCTGCGGCATGGCGAACCAGTCGTCGAAGCCACGGAAGATAGGCAGCGAGGGGTCGAGGGATTTCTGTCGGAAGATGCCAAACATCTTCTTGCTGAGTGGATGCTTGGGTACGCCATAGAAATGGTAAAGTCCTGCCTGCGCGCCCCAGCAGATGTAGAGTGTGGAGGTGACATGGGTACGAGCCCAGTCGAAGATCTGCTGAATCTCGGGCCAGTATTCCACGTCCTCGTACTGCATGGTTTCGATGGGTGCACCCGTTACGATCATGCCATCAAACTTCTGCTTTGACAGTTCGGCAAAGTCTTTGTAGAACATCATCATGTGCTCGATGGGGGTGTTCTTGGGAGTATGGCTCTTCAGTTTCATGAAGTACACCTCTATCTGCAGTGGTGTGTTGGAGAGCAGTCTGACGAGATCGGTCTCCGTTGTTATCTTCAGCGGCATGAGGTTGAGCACTACGATACGCAGGGGGCGAATCTCCTGACTGTGCGCCCTGCTCTCGTCCATGACGAAGATGTTCTCGTGCTTCAGCAGCTCTATGGCTGGCAATTTATCTGGCAATCTTAATGGCATGATTCTATTCCTTTCTCTAATTTTGTGCAAAAATACACTTTTTCAATGAGATAATGAAAAAAGGATGCCTAAATTTCTTTCAGCATCCTTCTTTTTATCGATTATTACCAAAGTTCCAGTCGCTCATTCTTAGGAATGAACATCTTGTCGCCCGGCTTCACACCGAAGGCCTCATACCAGGCATCGATATGTGGCAGGGCTCCGTCGACACGCCATTTGCCCAAAGCGTGTGGGTCGTTCTTGACGCGCTGACGTATCTCCTTCTCGGTGATGTTCTGTCCCCATACGCCTGCGTAGGCCAGGAAGAAGCGCTGAGCTGGAGTGAAACCGTCCTTGTTCTTGAGGGGTTTCTTGGCGGTGACATTCTTCAAAGCATTGAAGGCTACCATCAAACCGCCATGGTCGGCAAGATTCTCGCCCAGTGTGAAACGGCCGTTGCCATTCAGGTCGGGCAATACCTTGATATTGCTGAAGAAGTCGGCATACATGTCGGCACGCTGATTGAAGCCCTTGGCATCGTCGGCTGTCCACCAGTCCTGCAGATTGCCAGTAGCATCATACTGGCGGCCCTGATCGTCGAAACCATGAGTCATCTCATGACCTATCACGACACCGATGGCGCCATAGTTGAACGCCTCGTCGGCCTTTGGGTCGAAGAAAGGATACTGCAGGATTCCGGCAGGGAAACAGATCTCGTTGGTGGTAGGATTGTAGTAGGCATTGACGGTCTGTGGAGTCATGTACCACTCGTCTCTGTCGACTGGCTTTCCGGCCTTCTCGGCGATCTCCTTGTCGTTGGCAAACTTGCGGCAAGCCAACACATTCTCGTAGTAACTCTTAGAAGGATCGATGTTGAGCAGGCTGTAGTCGGTCCACTTGTTGGGATAACCTATCTTGACATAGAACTTGTCGAGCTTCTTATGGGCTGCAGCCTTGGTTACGTCGCTCATCCAGGTCTGTGCGTCGATGCGCTCGCCCAAGCTGATCTGCAGGTTCTTTACCAGGGTCTCCATCATCTTCTTGGAACTCTCGGGGAAGAACTTCTTGCAGTAGATGCGGCCAAGCGCCTCACCCATCTGATTCTCTACCTGATTGGTGGCACGCTTCCAGAGAGGATAGTCCTCCTGACGGCCACTCATGGTCTTGCCGAAGAAGTCGAAGTTGGCCTCGCGAATCTCATCGGTCAGGTAAGCGGAAGAGCTGCGGATGACACTCCAGAGCATCAGCGCCTTCAGGACAGAGGCGTTCTCGGCTGCCGAAAGCTTGTCGTAGGCTGCAAAGAATGCTGGCTGACCTACAATGAGTTCCTGCATATACTCGCTCTTGATGCCCTCGCCATTGGCCAAGGCCTCGAGAGGTATGTTGGGATAGTTTTCACAGAACTGCTTGAGAGTCATCTTGTTGTAGTTGGCCTGTGGGTCACGAAGCTCGGTGCGGCTCTTGGAAACAAAGGCAAGACTGGTTTCGTGCAGGAAGATGGCCTGTGCATACTGGACAGCATCGACTGCAGAGAAACCATAGAGCTGGAACATCTTGGCAAGATATGCCTTGTAAGCCTCACGGATGGCCACAGTGGCGGCATCGTTGTTGAGGTAATAATCCTTGGCGCCAAGGGTGAGACCGCCCTGCGAGAGATTGTAGATGTTCTGAGTGACATTCTTCTCGTCGGCAGCGAAACCAGCACCATAGCTTACTCCGAGTCCCATCCAGGCATACTTGATCTGCAATTTCTGCAGGTCGGCCTTGGTTTGGGCAGCAGCTATCTCGTCGAGCAGAGGCTTTACGGGAGCTATGCCCTCCTTGTTGCGACGGTCGACATCGATCGCCAACTTGTAGAAGTCGGACAGTTTCTGCTCGATACTTCCCTTCTTGTAGCTCTTTTTCTGGAGCTCACCCAAGATGCTGTTGATACGCTTGTTGTTGTTTTCCTGCAACTGTTCGAAGCTTCCATAGCGGCTGTAGGCTGCTGGCAAAGGATTGTTCTTCTGCCATCCGCCTGTGGCAAACTGATAGAAATCGTCGGCAGGCTTTGTCGTCTTGTCAAGATTGCTCATGACAAGTCCCGACTTGTTTTGTGCGTCTGCACCCATAGGCATGGCTGCTATCATCACCATCGGGATAATCATCTTCATGTTCATAATGTTATAATTATTTGGTTATAGTTGTTTTGTCTGGATTTTATTGCCCTGACACTTCTTCCAGCTCCTCGGAGAGGACGAGCCAGTTGTCGTTCTCCTCATCGAGTTTCTGCATCAGCGAGGTGTACTCTGTGACGAGCTCCATGTTGGTAGCATTCTCGGGCTTCATCAGCAAATCGTCAATCTCCTTCTTGCGTTTTTCCAAGGTGGCGATACGCTGCTCGCAGTCCTTCACCGCCTTCTCGGCCTTGCGAATCTTCTTCTGCTGTTCCTTGTGCTCGGCGTAACTCTGCTTCTTCGACGACGCATTGTCTGTTGCGGCAGGCGATGCGTCCTGCTGCTGTGGCTTGGCAGAAGAAGCACCCATGGATGGCTCGCCCTTGGCAAGGGCTGCCTGGATGGTCTCGGCATTGTGGGCACGCAGATAGTCGTAGATGCCGCCCAGATGCTCGCGTACCTTTCCGCCACCAAACTCATACACCTTGTCTACCAGTCCGTCGAGGAACTCACGGTCGTGGCTCACGATGATGGCTGTTCCGTCGAAGGCCTTGATGGCTTCCTTGAGAACATCCTTCGACTGCATGTCGAGATGGTTGGTTGGCTCATCGAGAATCAGGAGGTTGACAGGCTCGAGCAGCAACTTGATCATCGCCAGTCGGCTGCGCTCGCCGCCACTGAGCACCTTGACATACTTCTCGGAGGTCTCGCCGCCAAACATGAATGCTCCCAAGAGATCGTTCACCTTGAGGCGCATATCGCCCGTGGCCACATTGTCTATGGTCTGGAAGATGGTAAGGCGCTCGTCTAAGAGCTGTGCCTGGTTTTGTGCGAAATAGCCTATCTGCACATTGTGGCCTATCTTCAGCGTTCCTGTAAACGGAATCTCGCCCATGATACACTTCACAAGTGTGGACTTTCCCTCGCCGTTCTTGCCGACGAAAGCCACTTTCTCACCGCGCTTGATGGTAAGGGTGACGTGGTCGAAAACTGTATGCGAGCCATAATCCTTGCGCACCTCGTCGCAGATAATGGGATAGTCGCCACTGCGAAGACAGGGTGGAAACTTGAGGTGCATCTGCTTGTTGTCGACCTCGTCGACCTCAATGGGCACGATCTTCTCCAACTGCTTGATGCGGCTCTGCACCTGCACGGCCTTGGTGGACTTGTAGCGGAAACGCTCTATAAAGTCCTTGATATCGGCAATCTCCTTCTGCTGGTTCTCGTAGGCTCGCAGCTGCTGTTCGCGGCGCTCTGCACGAAGTACCACATACTCGTCGTATTTCACACGATAGTCCTCTACCCTGCCGCAGGTTATCTCTAAGGTGCGGTTGGTCACATTGTTAATAAAGGCACGGTCGTGGCTGACCAGCACCACCGCCTTGGCACTCTGGGCAAGAAACTGCTCCAACCACTGTATACTCTCTATATCGAGATGGTTGGTAGGCTCGTCGAGAAGAAGCACATCGGGTTTCTGCAACAGTATCTTAGCCAACTCGATACGCATACGCCATCCACCAGAGAACTCACGGGTAGGACGGTCGAAGTCCTCGCGGGTGAAGCCCAGACCTGTAAGCGTGCGCTCTATCTCTGCCTCATAGTTCTCGCCGCCCATCATCATGTAGCGTTCATGCTCCTGGGTAAACTTCTCTACCAGTTGGGCATACGACTCGCTCTCATAGTCGGTACGGTCGGCCATCTCTTGCTGCATCTTGTCGAGACGTGCCTTTATCTCTGTGTTATGAGCAAAGGCCTTGCGGGTTTCCTCCTTCACGGTGGTGTCGTCCTGCAACTTCATCACCTGTGGCAGATAGCCTATCGTTGTCTCGTTGGGCACAGCCACAACGCCATCTGTTGGTTTCTGCATACCACAAAGTATCTTGAGCATCGTCGATTTACCTGCTCCGTTCTTGCCCACCAGGGCTATGCGGTCACGGTCGTTGATGACAAAGTTCACATCGTGGAAGAGAGGTTTTACGCCAAACTCGACTTTCAAGCCTTCTACTGAAATCATATTTTCTTATCTCGTTATTATTTTACCGTCACAAAACACTTATTTTCCAAAAAGGCAGCCCTTCATTCCAAGGGCTGCCTCTCTCTATAATATAAATAGGTGTAATTCCAATATAAGTAGCGCTTACTTGATGACGCCTTCCTCTACGAAGACCTCCTTCAGAATTTTCACACCGCGTTCTACCTGCTCCTTGGTATGAGTAGCCATGAGGGCGAAACGTACCAATGTGTCCTGAGGAGCACATGCTGGAGGGATGACAGGGTTGATGAATACGCCACGGTCGTAAGCCTTCTTGGTTACCTCGAAAGTCTTCATAGCATCGCGCACATAGAGAGGAATGATAGGACTCTCTGTCTCGCCAATCTCGAAACCTTCCTCACGGAAACGCTTCAGGGCGTAGTTGGTAACATCCCACAACTGCTCGAAGCGCTCTGGCTCGTTCTGAATGATGTGAAGAGCCTCCAAGGCTGCTGCTGTGGCTGCTGGAGTGTTGGATGCACTGAAGATATAAGTACGGCAAGAATGACGCAGGAAGTTGATGGTGTCCTTGTCTGATGCGATGAAACCACCGATAGACGCCAGACTCTTGGAGAATGTACCCATGATGAGGTCGACCTCATCGGTAAGACCAAAGTGATCGCATACGCCACGTCCCTGCTTGCCAAACACACCCAGGCCATGAGCCTCGTCCACCATGATAGAGCAGTTGTACTTGTGCTTCAACTTGACAATCTCTGGCAAGTTGGCCAGGTCGCCCTCCATAGAGAAGACGCCATCGACAACGATCAGCTTGATAGCCTCATGAGGCAAGGTCTTGAGTACGCGCTCAAGGTCCTCCATATCATTGTGCTTATAGTGCAGCTGGGTTGCAAACGAAAGACGGCGGCCGTCTACGATACTGGCGTGGTCGCGATCGTCGCAGATGATATAGTCATTGCGGCCTACCACACATGCCAACACGCCCTGGTTGACAGAGAAACCTGTAGAGAAGCACAGGGACTCATCCTTGTGCATGAACTCCGCCAACTCCTTCTCGAGCTGTACGTGAAGGTCGAGGGTTCCATTGAGGAAACGGCTTCCTGCACAACCAGTACCATACTTGTCGAGAGCAGCCTTGGCTGCATCGATAACACGCTGGTCGTTGGTCAAACCCTGATAAGCATTAGAACCGAACATCAAAATCTTATGTCCGTCGATGTCGGTAACTTCCGTCATCTGCTTACTGGTGATCTCACGGAAGTATGGGTACACACCGGCAGCCATATACTTCTGAGGTTCACGATAATTCTTGTATTTTTCTTGTAATTGTCCCATTATGAATAGGTGTACTTTTTATAATTTCTAAGTTTACAGGGTGCAAAGATACAAAAAAGAACTAATATATCGTGTTTTTTTCCAAGAAAGTTGATTTTTAGTGTTTTTTTAGGGTCTAAAAAGGCGTTTTTATACTAATTTTATTACTTTTGCAACTGAATATTCATAAAATTCTGTCTAATTAGATGAAGAAGAAGATCGTTTTTATCATGAATCCTATCTCGGGCACGGCAAGCAAAGCATCCATCCCCAACCTGATAGATAGCATTCTGGACAAGGACCGCTTTGAGTACGAGATAAGAACTACGGAAAGAGCCGGACACGCATCGGAAATTGCTTCCGAGGCGAAGGAGGCTCATGTTGACATTGTGGTGGCTGTGGGAGGTGACGGTACTGTCAACGAAGTGGCAAGAGCCATCGTACACTCCGACACAGCTCTGGGAATTCTGCCTTGTGGATCGGGCAACGGACTGGCTCGTCACCTCATGCTGCCCATGAACCTGAAAAAGAGTATTGAGATCATCAACCAATGCGAGATTCACGACCTCGACTATGGGGTCATCAACGGCTATCCTTTCTTCTGTACCTGCGGTATGGGATTTGACGCCTTCGTAAGCATGAAGTTTGCCGAAAGCGGCAAACGAGGACCCATCAGCTATGCTGAGAACATTCTGAGAGAAGGACTGAAGTATCAGCCTGAAACCTACACCCTTGAGGATGAGACGGGAACAAAGCAATACAAGGCCTTCCTCATCTCGTGTGCCAACGCATCGCAATATGGCAACAACGCCTATATCGCTCCACAGGCATCGATGAGCGACGGACTGATGGACGTGGTCATCATGGAGCCTTTCGATGTACTGGAAGCTCCGCAGGTAAGTTTCGATATGTTCAACAAGACGCTCGACAAGCACTCCAAGATTAAGTCGTTCAGATGCAAAAAGCTGCATATCACCCGCACCAAGCCTGGTGTCATCCATTATGACGGCGACCCGGTTATGACGGGTGCTGACATTGATGTGCACTTGGAGGAGAAAGGCATCAAGATTATCGTCAACCCATTTGCCGACAAGAATGCCCGGAAACCCAACGCCATACAGTCGGCCTTTGCCGATTTCTTCAACGGTCTCAATGCCGTAAGAAGCGACATCAGAGAGCAAGGAAGAAAGGTGGAGGCGCTGAGCAAACTCGTGCAGAGCAAACTGAACTTATGATGCTTGACGAAGGAATTAAGGAGTTAAGGTGTTAAGGAGTTAAGGTGTTAAGGAGTTAAGACAAATGCCTTTAAGGGATTGTTTAATTTCAAGTCCACTTAAGCATTTGTCTTAACTCCTCAGCGACCGCAGGGAGCGATAACT
>ERZ780178.2314-NODE-2314-length-11193-cov-2.687197_pt1 | contig 11193 bp, 10 predicted proteins | sample MGYA00511018_ERZ780178 | MGnify/ENA primary metagenome ERZ780178 (study PRJEB29588, sample SAMEA2151439) | human gut metagenome | biome: human gut; feature: human-associated habitat; material: faeces | place: Denmark | collected 2008/2010 ...
CGGCAGTTTTCTTCATTTTGGGAGGGTAAAAGCTATAGTTGGAATAACTGTCCGGAAATCAGCTCCGCTCTTTTAGAGAACGATTGGTTCATATCTCTATTATAAAGGTTTGTTTGGATAAAATGTAAGTATGTTTTTGGTAGTTATTATTTTTTCCGGTACTTTTGCGCACAGTTTTAATCAAAATGTGCAATACAAATGCCGATGACAGTTTCTAAGACACGTGAGATGTTGGTGGATGTGGCCAGACAATTGTTTGCCCGCATGGGGGTGGATAATACGACAATGAACGATATTGCACAGGCATCCAAAAAGGGAAGGCGGACGCTTTACACATACTTTAAAAGTAAAAACGAGATTTATCTGGCAGTAGTCGAGTCCGAGTTGGACCAACTGTACAAGATGCTGCAGGATGTAGCAGCGAAAGACTTGCCGGCGGACGAAAAGTTGATGACATTTCTTTATGCAAGATTGGATGCAATCAAGGCGCTGGTGTTCCGTAACGGGACATTGAAAGCTAATTTTTTTCGTGACATTTGGCGGGTGGAGAAGATTAGGAAAAACTTCGATATCCGTGAGACGGAATTGATACAGGGAATTCTGGAAGCTGGAGTGAAGGAAGGAATTTTCGCGATGCCCGATACCGAGATTACGGCGGTCGTTCTTCATCATGCCCTGAAGGGGTTGGAAGTTCCGTATATACGTGGAATCATGGGGGATAATATCAGCCAGCGGATTAAACGGAGAGATAATGTAATGAATTTGATATTCAATGGTATAAAGATAAAGTAACACAATACTGAGGAATGTTTATTAATGCAACAGGGTTTTATGTACCTGAAGAACGGGTAGATAACCAACATTTTTTAGAGTTAAACGGGCTAACCAGCGAGTGGATTGAACAGCGCACCGGGATTCGTTCCCGGTCTAAGGCAAAAGCCGAGGAAAATATTAATACGATGAGTATGGAGGCTGTTCGTAACGCCCTGCCTAAATTGCCGTATGATATTACGGATGTAGATTTGATTGTTTCCGCCTCTTATTCTCCGTACGATACGGTAGCGACTGCGGCTCATCTTGCCCAGCATGAATTCCATATTGAAAATGCGAAAGCGCTCTATCTTTCTTCCGCCTGCTCCTCATTCCTGAATGCGTTGGAAGTTGTGGAAGGGTATTTTGCTATGGGAAAAGCAACAAAAGCGTTGATCCTTTCCGCCGACAAGAATTCGGCCTACTATAATGAGACGGATCCGAAAGCCGGCCACCTTTGGGGCGATGCGGCTGCGGCCTTCTTCATCTCGAAGGAACGCGTTTCGGAAAAGGATTCCGAGATCGTGGAAGTATACACACAAGGACTTGGTTATCTGGGCAAGGCTCCGGATGCGGTTCATCTTCGTCCGTGCGACGGGGGAATCATGATGCCGGAAGGACGCGACGTCTTTATCCAAGCTTGTACCTATATGCCGAAGAACGTACTCTATCTCTTGGAAAAGAATGGCTATACGTTGGACAACCTGACATATTTCATCGGCCATCAAGCCAATATGCGTATCATGTCCAATATTGCCAAACAGCTCAATCTGCCGGAAGAGAAATTCCTGCATAATATTGAAGAATTGGGAAATACCGGTTCGGTAAGCTCAGCATTGGTATATGCCCAAAATGATCATAGTTTCAAGAAAGGCGACCTGGTTGCCATTACCGTGTTCGGCGGTGGCTATTCTACGGGGGCTTGCTTGATTAAGTGTTGAATTTAAAACGGAATTAATATGAAATTATTAGAAGGTAAAGTGGCAATCGTTACGGGGGCCGCACGTGGTATTGGTAAGGCGATCGCATTGAAATTCGCCGCAGAGGGTGCAAATATCGCATTCACGGATTTGGTGATCGACGAAAACGGTCTGGCCACCCAGAAGGAAATCGAAGCATTGGGTGTTAAAGCAAAAGGCTATGCTTCCAATGCGGCCAATTTCGAAGAAACACACAATGTCGTTGCTGAAATCGTAAAAGATTTCGGTCGTGTGGATATCCTCGTAAACAATGCTGGTATCACGAAAGACGGTCTGATGATGCGTATGAGTGAAGGTCAGTGGGATGCCGTCATCGGTGTCAACCTGAAATCGGCTTTCAACTTTATCCACGCTTGTACTCCGGTGATGATGAAACAGCGTTCGGGCAGTATCATCAATATGGCTTCTGTCGTTGGTGTACATGGTAATGCAGGTCAGAGTAACTATTCGGCATCCAAAGCCGGTATGATCGGCCTGGCTAAGTCTATCGCGCAGGAACTGGGTTCACGCGGTATCCGTGCCAATGCAATCGCCCCGGGCTTCATTATTACTGATATGACAGCCGGTCTGCCGGAAGAAGTCAAGGCCGAATGGGCAAAGAAGATTCCTTTGCGCCGTGGCGGTACGCCTGAAGATGTGGCCAACATCGCTACATTCCTGGCTTCCGATATGTCTTCTTATGTATCAGGACAGGTGATCCAGGTTGATGGCGGTATGAATATGTAAAGAGATTTATGATTTATAATTTATGATTTATGTAGGTGACGTTTGTTTTGCAAAATCATAAATCCATAAATCATAAATCATAAATTTGAAATCATGGAGGTTATTTACGAAGACAATCATATCATTGCGGTAAATAAGACTTGCCGCGAGATTGTACAAGGAGATAAAACCGGTGATACTCCTCTTTCGGACATGCTGAAGGCATGGCTGAAAGAGAAGTATTGTAAACCCGGAAATGTCTTTGTCGGCGTTACGCATCGTCTGGATCGTCCGGTCAGTGGCGTCGTGTTATTTGCCAAGACGAGCAAGGCGCTCGCCCGTCTGAACGAGATGTTCCGGGTCGGCGAAGTAAAGAAGACCTATTGGGCGATCGTGAAGAACTGTCCGCCGGCAGAAGAGGGAGAGCTGGTGAACTGGCTGGTTCGCAACGAGAAGCAAAACAAGAGCTATGCTTATGACACGGAACGGACGAATGCCAAGAAAGCGGTCCTGCATTATAAAGTGATTGCTCGCTCGGACAACTATTATCTGTTGGCTATAGACCTGAAGACAGGCCGTCATCACCAAATCCGTTGCCAGCTTGCCAAGATGGGATGCCCTATCAAAGGCGACTTGAAATACGGTTTTCCCCGTTCTAATCCGGACGGCGGCATCAGCCTGCATTCCCGCAGTGCCGAATTCATCCATCCCGTATCGAAACAGCCGGTCAGCATTGTCGCTCCTGTGCCTGCTGATTCTCTTTGGAAAGCGATGGAGCAGATGAAGAGGTGAAAGTTGTTCTGACTTTCAGCCGATTTATTAACCGGATGCGAAGCCTCTCTTTCATCTTTCACCTTTTAGCTGTTTTAGCTGTTCTTTTGATTTGCTTCGTGTCACGATATAAACCCCTAAGAATACTAATGCGATCGCGATACTTTTCATCAGTCCGAACGTGTCCAGGCCGACTATGACTGTGATGATGGATGCGATGATCGGTTGGACATAATTGTACATGGTCGCAACCGTTGGGCGTAGAATCCGTTGGCCGATCGGGACGAGAAGGTAGGCGAAGAACGTTCCTCCCAATACGACAACCGCGATGTTCAGGTAGATATCCAGGGGCAGGGTGGCGAAGTCGATGCTTACGACACTGTTGTAGGAGAAAGGGATCGTACAGATTGCCGAGTAGGTGAACATCCATTTCATCAGCGTCACGGGCGAGTACCGTCCGATCAATCCTTTGTAGACAACTACATAAATAGAAAAACTGCATTGTGCGATCAGGCAGAGGATATCTCCCCACACGTTATTGCTGCCGTTTCCTGTTACCGCCGTTTGCTGTCCGCTCAGAATAAGCGTCAGGGCACCTGCCGCCCCGACAAAGATACCGAGGATCTTCGTTCCCGTAATCGGTTCCTTCAGGTAAAAAGCAGCGATGATCATGGTGATGATGGGGGTGGAGGTGGCAACGATCGTTGCGTCTATGGGTGAAGTCTGCGACACGCCAAAGATATAAGTACCTTGGTTGAATACGATTCCGAAGAGGGCTGCGAAAAACAGGTGTTTCAGGTCTTCATGAGGGACGTGTTCCTTGCGGGTAAAGATCGATGCGATCCAGAATACTATTGCCGCACCCAACATCCGGAAAGTTGTTAGTGAGATTGCATTTATTAATCCGCTGGATAAGACAATCTTGGAAGAGGGAGACATGCATCCCCACAATACGTTTGCCATCAGCATAGCCAAATGTCCTTTGTAAGCTTCTGATTTCATGATAACCTGTTTGTTTTGGGGGTACAAAAGTAGAAAATCTGCCAAATCTGCCAAAAAAGGTCCGCCAGATTTTGTGTTTTGTTCGGTTTGTAGGCGACAGGATTTATGCAGACAGGCATCCGTTTTTGAGATGGATGCCTATGCAATTCGATCTCTTTCCTGGGAATATAGGATAGTTTCGCATAATAGTTTTATCTTTGTATGTAGTAGAAACAATAATGGTAAGATTCTTATGAAACCGACTCGTATTATCGAAATTTGTGCAAACTCCGCACAAAGCTGTGTGGAAGCAGAAGCCGGAGGTGCAAAACGTGTGGAACTTTGTGCCGGCATCCCGGAAGGGGGAACGACACCCAGCTACGGGGAGATCCGGACGGCGCAGGCACTCACTTCGTCTATTGATATAAATGTGATTATCCGTCCGCGTGGAGGCGACTTCCTCTATACGCCGGCAGAGATTCAGTCGATGTTGCTGGATATCGAACTGTGCAAGCAGTTGAAGGTGCACGGCGTAGTCTTTGGTTGCTTGACGAAAGACGGGGATATCGATGTCCCTTTGATGCGCCGGTTGATCGAGACGGCCAAACCGTTGTCTGTCACCTGTCATCGCGCCTTTGATGTTTGCCGCGATCCCTTTGCCGCATTGGAGCAGTTGATTGAGTTGGGCTGCGACCGTATCCTGACTTCCGGCCAGCAGTCCGATGCCGTGAAAGGGATTCCTCTCATTGCCGAACTGGTGAAACGTGCGGCAGGCCGCATCATCATCATGCCGGGGTGCGGAGTTCGGGAGAATAACATCGCCCGCATCGAAGCGGAAACCGGGGCGAAGGAGTTTCATACATCCGCTCGAAGCATCGTCTACAGCAAGATGGAATATCGGAACGAGAATGTCCCGATGGGCAGCAGCATCGTTTCCTCCGAGTTCGAGACGGTCGAAACGGACCGCAAGAAGGTGGCTTCTTACCTGTAAAAGAACCAATTTATGGCAAGGCTGCGAAAGCAACTTTGTTTTTGAAACGAGTAAACAATAAAAAAAGAAAGAACAATGGAAGAACCTAAAAGACTTTACCGTTCGAATAACGGGATGATAGCAGGTGTTTGTGCGGGTATTGCCGATTATTTCGGCTGGGATCCTACATTAGTGCGTATCGGATATATATTATTGAGTATCTTTACGGTATTTTCCGGGGTGATCGCTTACCTGATCCTTTGGATGGTTATACCTAAACAACCTATAAATAAAGGATGAACTTTGAATTATCTTCCCCATTCAGTCCGACAGGAGATCAGCCGGAAGCGATTGCGGCCCTGTCCGACGGTATAAAGAGTGGTGTGCCTTTCCAGACCTTGTTGGGAGTGACAGGGTCCGGAAAGACTTTCACTATCGCTAATGTGATCAAGGAAGTGCGGAAGCCGACTTTGATCCTGAGTCATAATAAAACCCTCGCAGCCCAGTTATACAGCGAGTTTAAGGCATTTTTTCCGAACAATGCCGTCGAGTATTTCGTCTCTTATTATGACTATTACCAGCCGGAGGCTTACCTGCCGACGACGGACACCTACATAGAAAAGGATTTGCAGATCAACGACGAGATCGATAAACTACGTCTGCGTGCAACCGCTTCACTGTTGTCGGGGCGGAAGGACGTTATTGTCGTTTCGTCTGTCTCCTGCCTGTATGGTATGGCGGACCCGACAGCCTTTGCTGAGAAAGTGGTGCATCTGGAGAAGGGGATGCGGATAGACAGGGATAAACTGCTGCGCCGTTTCGTGGATGCCCTTTATGTCAATAATAAGATAGAGTTCAACAGGGGCTGCTTTCGTGTAAACGGGGATACGGTCGATATCTTTCCGGCTATCGAAACTTTTGATGGGGCAGCCTACCGTATTGAGTTCTGGGACGATGAGGTGGATCGCATTTCTTCGTTCGACCCGCAGACCGGGCAGGAGATAGACGAGCAGGATGAACTGAACATTTATCCGACCAACCTTTTCGTGACCACCCAGGAACGTATCAATACCGCTATCGGGCAGATCGATGTCGATCTGGGGACGCAGGTGAATTTCTTGCGGGAAATCGGCAAGCCTTACGAGGCGAAACGTTTGTACGAGCGTGTCACGTTTGATCTGGAAATGATACGCGAGCTGGGGCATTGCTCCGGTATCGAGAACTATTCCCGCTATTTTGACGGTCGCCAGGCGGGTGAACGGCCTTTCTGTTTGCTCGATTATTTCCCGAAAGACTTTCTGTTGGTGGTTGACGAGAGCCACGTGACGATCCCGCAGATACGGGCGATGTACGGAGGCGATTATTCCCGTAAGAAGAATCTGGTGGATTATGGTTTCCGTCTGCCGGCAGCGATGGATAACCGTCCGTTGACGTTCGATGAGTTCGAGTCGCTGACTCCGTTGGCGATTTACGTGAGTGCGACACCGGCCGACTATGAACTGGAAAAGAGCGAAGGGATCGTGGTGGACCAAGTGATCCGTCCGACAGGCTTGCTCGATCCGGTTATCGAGGTGCGTCCGACGTTGAACCAGATCGACGATCTGATGGAGGAGATCACACAACGTGCTGCTGTGGACGAACGTGTTTTGGTGACGACATTGACGAAGCGTATGGCGGAGGAACTGACTGCTTATCTGACGCGCATGGGAATCCGCTGCAACTATATCCATAGCGATGTCGATACGTTGGAACGCATTCAGATCATGGATGATTTGCGGAAAGGGTTGTTCGACGTGCTGATCGGCGTCAACTTGCTGCGTGAAGGACTTGATTTGCCGGAAGTCTCTTTGGTCGCTATCTTGGATGCCGATAAGGAAGGTTTCCTGCGCTCGCATCGTTCGCTGACGCAGACGGCTGGACGTGCTGCCCGAAATGTGAATGGGAAGGTGATATTCTATGCTGACAAGATAACGGACAGTATGCGCCTGACAATGGACGAAACGGCCCGTAGGCGTGAAAAACAGCTCGCTTATAACGAGAAACATGGCATTACGCCTAAGCAGGTTATCAAAAACAGCGTTTCCCTGGTTGCGGAGAAACAACAACCGGTTACAGGCGAACCGTATGCTTATGTGGAACCGGAACCCAGCTTGGTTGCAGACCTGGTAGTTCAGTATATGAATCGCAAACAGCTTGAGAAAGCGATCGAACGGACGAAGAAGCAGATGATGGAGGCGGCCAAGAAGCTGGACTTTATCGAAGCAGCTCAGTTTCGTGATGAACTGGTGAAGCTGGAAGATCTGTTAGTGACAAAAAAGGATTGAAATTGGATCAAGAGATGAAACGGACGCTATTTTGTTTGTTCTTTTTTGCTTTTCTTTCCCTACCTGGAAAAGCTCAGAGGGATAAGGCTATTTACGAACGCTATTGTACGGCAGTGAAGGAGAAAGCGGCTTTGCCGACAGGTGACCTGATGGTAGAGACCGCCCGTTTTTTCTTGGGAACTCCTTATGTAGCAGGGACGTTGGAGGAAGAGCCTGAAACATTGGTGATAAACCTGCATGGCTTGGATTGCATGACTTTGGTAGAGAATACGGCTGCTTTGGCCTGGTCTGTCAAGCATCGTCTCGCATATGATGGGTATGTTTCTGTTTTGAAAGATATGCGTTACCGGAATTCCGGCTGTGCGACACTCGATTATACGGATCGTCTCCATTATACGGCTGACTGGATATATGAAAACGAAAAGAGAGGGTATCTGAAGGATGTTACGAAAGAGATCGGTGGGCAGTCGCTTAAGCTTGACCTGTCCTTTATGTCTACACATCCAGATAGTTACAAGCAGTTGAAAGGAAATCCGGGACGTATCGCAGTAATGGCGGCTAAGGAAAAAGAAATTAGTGCCCGCCCACATTATTATATTCCGCAGGATGAAATCAATGAGCATGCCGGCCAAATCAGGAATGGCGATATCGTCTGTTTTGTCACGACTGTGAAAGGGCTGGATATCTCGCATGTCGGCATTGTCTGCCGGGAAAGGGATATGCTTACTTTTATCCATGCCTCGACCGTCCAGAAGCGGGTGATCGTGAACGAAGAACCTTTGCAGGAATACGTGCAGGGTATCAAACGCAATTGTGGTATTATGATTGTCCGTCCACAGTTCTGAACTTACTGGAAGAGTTCGAACGCGAACTTGAATCCGATCCCGTCATATTTCAATTTATCGAACCCGACGAAGGCGGCGACGTTGAAGATATGGTTACCGAAACCGTATCCGATTTCAGTGTAGCTGGGTTTGACTGGCATCCATAACTGACTGAGGTAAAAACGTTCGGAGATGATGTGCTTGGTTGCTTCTGGTTTGAATAGCTGAAAGAGCATGAATGGACTTTCGTACATGGCATGTGCTTGGACATATTTGTCGGATGCGTTGAACCATACGCTTCCTAGCTGGTGGAAGACACCTCCGAAATCGTCTCCTCCCCATGATTCGGGGAAGTTGTGCCGTGTGAAATACCGGTAGTCGGCAAAGTAGGTTGACTTCTGAGCAGTATAAAGCCCTCCGCTGATATGGTAGTTGAACCGGCGTGACAGGCCCAGGTAAATGCTTTGGTGGATATCGGCCTCTACACGTCCGTAATTACCGCTGCTTTTCCATACGCTTGGTATAGCCCGCCCGAACTCGATGGATATGGTCGGGTAGTAGGAGTAGAGGTACTCTTTACGGTAACCGTCCATCCAGTAGTATTGTCTGGGAGTATAGGAAAAGCCGATCGTGGGGATGAAATCGTGATAGTTTTCGTTGATGATCTCCGTGACACCGTCTCCCGGATCTATCGCGCTTTTCCGGGTTGGTATGCGGCGGTGGTAAGAGATGCCGGTGGTCATTTGGAAACCGTTGAACAACTCGATCTGATTCTTGAACTCTATGTAATAGTGCTTGAAGTATTCCAAATCCAGGTTTTCGAAGTTGAAAGTGGAGTCTTTCAGCTGTTCGTTAATTTCGTTCATGATCTTGGAAGAATATCCTTGGTTGGTGTTTCCGAGACTGAGGCTCAGGGCTCCTTGTTTCTCAGGAAGATATTCCCAATCTCCCTCGAATTTGAAGAACAACTCTTTTCGTTTGAATACAAAACCGACCTCAGGCCGGAAACGCAGTTGGCGATCTTTCTTGAAGGTCTTGCTGAAGCGGAGCTGTTGCCTGTAAGTAATACCGTTTCGTCCGGAATAGCCCAACTGGAAAGGATTCAGGATGCCGGAGTATTTCAGACGGGTCGTTTTATAATCCAGATTGATGGTGTTGGTCAGGCGTTCTGTTATTTTCAGGTATTTCCGAATGTTGCTTGTGTCGTTGGCTTGGGTTGTTCTGATGCTTGTTTTTTCATATTTTGTTTCTTCTTCCTGGGTCAGTGGGATGTCTCTTTTGTTTTTCCAGTAGCTGCTGTCGCTGATGATTGGGATCGTATCAGATGATAACTGGTAATATCCGGTCAAGTCGAGGGAGTGGTGTTTTTTGTCTTCATAGTCTTCTTCAACCCATTCAACGGCTTCGTATTTGAATGAAGTATGATAGTAGCTGGCGATGGCATTTCCCAGCACATGATACCGGAGAAATAGGTCTGCCTTTTGTGGCAGGATGAAATGGCGGTAATCCCGTCCGAATGTCATGACTAGGTTGAATTCGGCAAAGGAGAAACGCCCGTTTAAGTCGATCTTGTCAATGTGCCAGTCTTTGTCGGTGATGTACAGATCTCCGCAAATGAGTTTTTGGCTCCATAGCTTTGGCATGAAGCGTATCTGGTAGATTTTCAGATTGCCGGTCGTTTCGATGCTTTCCAGGTTGAAGTTGTAGTATTTGAATGCTTCATGAGCTACTGGCATGATGATCCCTTCGTTGTAGATGGTTGGCGAATAGACGTTCAGGTTCAGAAATGTCAAGACTTCCTGCTGTTTTGCGCCGTTGGGGATGCTGTTTCCGTTTATCGCTTCGAAGCTGTGCAGGTAGTTGTTCGGGGCGTTGAACTTGGAGTGGCTGACCATCTCGAAGATCATATCCTTGTTCTTCCTATCTACCGGAAAAAGATGATGGGCGAAACGCATTAGAATGTTTTGTTTGAGTATTTCCGTCTTGCCTTTGATATAGATTTCGGCCTCGTACCGTGAGACGACTGTTTTGTATTTGTCGGCCTGCTCGATTACCTTCCTCATAATAGAATCCCCTTGCTGGGATGATACCGTTTTGGGGGACCGACCCAGCAATAAAAGGTTCCCATAACTACCATCAGGGTCAGCTAAGGCATTTACTGCGGTAAAAAGCAGAATGATAATATAAAAATACTTTTTCAACAAATTATCGTCTCTTTCTTTACAAACGTAACGAATAAAATCGAATTTTTATTCATTTATCGTATTAAACTTATTCTGCTTTTAAAAGAAAAGTATTACATTTGTGCTTCATAAGTATGTTATATAGCAGTCGTGGTTAAACAACAAAAAGAAGAGGTCGATCTATCGGCCAGTTTGGCAGAAGTGTGGAGAGTCCTGACCGAAAAGGAGCGGGATGTTCTCCGTAATAATTCGACGATCCAGCATTTCAAACGTAATGAGTTGATATATTGCGAGGGCGACGAACCGAGAGACATGATGTGCTTATTAAAAGGCAAGGTTAAAATCTTTAAAGAAGGTGTTGGTGGACGAAGCCAGATCATTCGAATGATTAAACCGGTGCAGTACTTTGGCTACCGGGCAAACTTTGCTCAGGAAAATTACCTGACGAATGCATCCGCTTTTGAAGCTTCGACGGTATGTCTGATTCCGATGACTATCGTTACGGATCTTTTAATGGGGAATGCGAACCTTGCCATGTTTTTTATCCGCCAGCTTTCTCTCGATTTAGGAATTGCTGACGAACGTACAGTCAACCTTACTCAGAAACATATCCGGGGTCGTTTGGCGGAATCTTTGTTATTCCTG
>ERZ780178.2319-NODE-2319-length-11167-cov-2.660907_pt1 | contig 11167 bp, 8 predicted proteins | sample MGYA00511018_ERZ780178 | MGnify/ENA primary metagenome ERZ780178 (study PRJEB29588, sample SAMEA2151439) | human gut metagenome | biome: human gut; feature: human-associated habitat; material: faeces | place: Denmark | collected 2008/2010 ...
CCTTCCGCGCCGCCTGCGACGAGTGCGGTTATGCGCCTGCGCAGATTCTGCCCCACGACAGTTACCTGATCAATCTGGGCCACCCCGACGACGAAGCGCTCGAAAAGTCGCGCCGCGCCTTCGAGGAGGAGATGGCGCGCTGCGAGGCGCTGGGACTCGACCGGCTCAACTTCCATCCGGGCAGCCACGTCGGACAGGGGGCGGAAACAGGAATAGATTTTATTGCTGATATGCTCAATACGTGCATGTTCAAAGGCCAGAAAACGACGGTCCTGCTGGAAACGATGGCCGGCAAGGGGACAGAAGTAGGCCGCAATTTTGAGGAAATTGCCGCTATCATTGAAAAGGTGGAACTGCAGGACAACATCGGGGTCTGCCTCGATACCTGCCATGTCTTTGACGGCGGATATGATATCGTTCATCATCTCGATGACGTGCTGACTCAGTTTGATACGCGTATTGGCCTGTCCAGACTGAAAGCCATCCATATCAATGACAGTAAAAATGAACTGGGAAGCCATAAAGACCGCCATGAAAAGATTGGTGAAGGCCATATCGGCATCGAAGCGTTTACGCAAATTATCAATCATCCGGCATTACGGCAGCTCCCCTTTTATCTGGAAACACCGAATGAACTGCCGGGATATGCTCATGAAATTTCACTTCTGCGAAGTTTGTACAAGGAATAAGAGGTGACGACATGCGCATTTTACATACGGCGGATTGGCACCTGGGAAAGATGTTTTATGGCGATTATCTGACGGATGAACAGGAATACGTGCTAAAAGAACAATTTCTGCCACTGCTGAAAGACGAAGGCATAGAGGCCGTCGTCCTTTCCGGGGATGTCTATGACCGCAGCCTGCCGCCGGCTGCTGCTGTGGAATTGTTTGATGAAATTGCGACAAAGGTGACGGCGGAACTTCATATTCCTTTTCTGGTCATCAGCGGCAATCATGATAGTGCGTCCCGCCTTTCCTTTGGCAGTGCCCTTCTGGCCCGGCAGGGACTGTATATTGCTGGTGATCTGGACAAGCTGACGGGGCCGGTCATCCTCCGCGATGATGCGGGACCGGTTGCCTTTGTGTTGCTTCCCTATGCCGAACCTGCTGATGTCCGCCATTTTCTGAGTGATGAAACCATCCACGATCATCAAAAGGCATTGGAAGCACTCTGTGCATTTCAGTCCAGAGGATGTGATGACATGCGGGCTGTCTGCGTCAGTCATGTCTTTGCCTCTGGCGGGGTAAGCAGCGATTCCGAACGGCCTCTTTCTATCGGTGGTACCGATATGATCGACAGTGCAGTTTTTGACCGCTTCCAGTATACCGCACTGGGGCATCTTCACGGGCCGCAGCAGGTGGGACGGCCGGAGGTGCGGTATGCCGGGAGCCTGCTTAAGTATTCCTTTAGCGAAGCAACACAAAAAAAAGGGGCTGTCCTCGTCGACCTGGCTGATAATGGACAGGTCAGCAGCCGGTTTATTTCCTTTACGCCACGCCATGATGTGCGTATTCTGAAAGGTTCATTCCACGATATTATGGAACGAGAAGATGACCGGACCGGTGATTATGTATTGGCACGTATCGATGACACCGAACCGGTCCTCGATGGCATGGCCAGACTGCGCAAGAAATATCCTAATGCCATGGCACTGGATGCCCCGCGGCGCCGTATTTCAGACCATGCCGGTGACCGGGATTTCAATATCCGCGGGACGACAGAAGAAGAACTCTTTTCCAGTTTTGCCGGTGCCATGAGGCCGGAACAGCCTTTGTCGGAAAAGGAAACAGACTGTCTGCATCAGCTTTGGGACGCATTGCGCAAAGAAGAAGGAGGTGGGATTTTATGAAACCGGTTTATCTGGATATGACTGCCTTTGGCCCGTATGCAGGCCGGCAGGTCATCGACTTCCGCCTTCTGGGAGACCGGCAGTTGTTTCTCATTTACGGACCGACTGGCTCAGGGAAAACGACGATTCTTGATGCCATGTGTTATGCCCTGTACGGAGAACTGAGTGGCGGTACAGAAGGACGCAACGGAGCGCATATGCGCAGTGAATATGCGACACCAGAAGAAGTGACGCAGGTAGCGTTTACCTTTACGATTGGACAAAAATTATATCGCGTCGAACGGAGCCCGGACCAGGAAATCGCGAAAAAAAGAGGAACGGGTACGCGGCATGTATCTATGAAAGCTGCCCTTTACGAGCTGAATACACCGGATGGGGACATATTGGTGACCAGTAAGAATGTCTCCCAGAAAATTGAAAAACTCCTGGGATTTAAATCGGACCAGTTCCGTCAGGTCGTCCTCCTGCCCCAGGGGGATTTCCGGAAATTGCTCCTGGCCAATTCATCAGACCGGCAGCGCATCATGCAGGTGCTGTTCCATACCCAGCGCTATGACCGGCTGCAGGCACTGGCCAAAACCATGCATGATGATGTCAGCCATGCCTATGAAGACCTGAAGAAAAAGATTGAGCAATATTTGTCACTGACGGGAGCCGCTGATGAAGCAATACTGATGCAGACCATTGCAGATAAAACAGCGCAGGCAGGGGAAGCAAAGGAAAAATCTGGCCGGGCTGTCCGCCAGCGCGATGATTTCCAGAAGGAAGTCCAGCAGGCCGAGGCTGTTGCCAGCCACTGGAAAGCATGGGAAGATGCCAAGGTACGGCTGCAGCAGCTTGAAACGCAAAAAGAGACTATGGCCGCGGAAGAAAAGAAGCTGGATTTATTGGAAAAAGCCCGCCTGCTCAGTGAACCCTGCCGTACTCTCGATGATATCCAGAAGCAGGGCGTAGAGGCTTCGAAAGAATGGGAAACGCTTCAGACAAAGGCGACGGCTGCTGATACAGAACTGAAACGGCTCAATGGGCAGGAAGAGGATATGAAGGCCGGTCATGATCAATGTGAAACAGATAAAGTGGAAGCCATCCGCCTGGAAAATCTCGTGACAGAAGCCGATTCGTATGCCGCATTGAAAGAAGAACAGCATAAAGCGTCCCTGCAGGCAGCGGCTTGTGAAAAGGCATGGCATACAGCCGACCAGACACGGGAAATGGCTCAGAAAAAATTGGATATGGTCCGCAAGACACGGGATGCCCTGTCGGGTCGGGAAGGCGAGTATGAAAAGGTAAGGGCAAGGACTAAACAGTGGAAGCTCCGTGCCAATCAGGAAAAACAGATAGAGAATCTGAAGAACAACTGGCAGGATACGGCAAAGAAACAAGAAGCAGCTGCCAGCCACCTGAAAAACGTATTGCAGAAGGCCGTTCAGGACAAAACGGATTTTGACGCCGTGAGTGCCATGTTCCTTCAGGGGCAGGCCTTTGTCCTGGCGGAAAATCTGCACGATGGAGATGTCTGCCCCGTATGCGGGGCCGTATCCCACCCCAAACTGGCAGTCAAACCAGCTGATTTCCCGGAAAAGGCCGATGTCGAACGCTGCCGGAAACGGGCGGAAGCAAGCGAACAGCAGCGCCAGCAGGCGGAACAGGACGAACAGGTCCTGTCTGCGCAGGCGCAGGAACAGCAACGCCAGTATGAATCGCTGCGGCAGCAGTATCCCGAAGACGGGACGAGTGCCGACTGGTCCCGCCGGGCAGAACAGTCGGCTGCAGAAGAAGCTGTTCTTCTGAAAAAAATCGAACAGGCACGGCAGCTTGCACAACAGCTGGAAGAGAAAGAAAAAACGGTGACGCAGCAGACGGCAGTGACAGAACAGGCCCGCAAGGATTATGAGGAAGCACGGCTGTACCGGACGAGGGCGGAAGAAGCCCTGGCCAGAGCAGAACGGACACTTCCTGAAGAATATCGCAATCCTACTGTGTTGAAAGGGAAAATACAGACTCTCCGTCAGCAGCTCGCTGCCTTTGAAAAGAAAGAAAAAGACTGGAATGCGGCCAGACAAAAGCAGGAACAGGAAAAGGCCCACTGGAGCGGACAGGCCCGGATGAAAGAAGCCCAACGGGATGAGCTGCGCCAGAAATATAAGAAAGCGCTGGAAGAATTAAAGGCACAGGCTGGTCAGTGCGGATTCCGTGATATGAATGAATGCCGGGCTCTGCAGAAAGAGTTGCAGCAGATTGAACCGTTAAAAGAAAAACTGACTTCCTATGGAGCATCTCTCCAACAGACACGGGGACAGGTCCTGCAGGAAGAAAAGATGATTCAGGGCAAGACAAAACCGGATATGGAAACATACCGCAAGAAGCTGGATGCTCTGAATCAGGCCTGCCAGGACTTATCCCGGCAGCAGGCCGCACTGGCTGCAGAACTCCGCCAGCTTACGAACTGTGCCAGTCAGATTGATGCCTGGCACAAGGAACAGACTGAGCTGAGTGAACACTATAAGACAGTGGGAGCTCTCTATGATCTTATCAGCGGCAGGACGACGGGAATTAATTTTGAACGGTACGTCTTAGGAGCGCTCCTCGATGAAGTGCTCCAGGCGGCGAATCAGCGGCTGCAGAAAATGAGCCGCAACCGCTATGAACTGCAGCGGTCCCACTCTTGGGATGACCGCCGGGTGCGTCAGATCGGCCTCGATATTGAAGTCTTCGATGCCTATACGGGATATGCCCGTCCGGCCAATACGCTGTCCGGCGGAGAAACCTTTCTGGCCTCCCTGTCTCTGGCACTGGGGCTGGCCGACGTAGTGCAGGCTTATTCCGGGGGCATTCACCTGGATACTATCTTCATCGACGAAGGATTCGGGACGCTGGACCCGGAAACGCTTGATTTTGCCCTGAAAGCGCTATTGGAACTGCGTCAGGGCGGACGCCTGGTAGGGATTATCTCCCACGTAGGTGAACTGCGGGAACGCATTGATACCCGCCTGGCTGTCAAAAAGACCGATTGCGGCAGTGTTGCCTCCTTTGAACTCCTCTAGACTATCTTGAATGGCAGACTCTTTTGGTATATAATTCTTTATATCCGCAAAAGAGGTAGTATTTAGCCGTTATTGGGGGATGGGGGATTTATACAATGTCATTAGAAAAAGTAAAGGCTTATTTTGCACAATATGGTATGGAAGACCGGGTGCAGGTATTACATGAATCAAGTGCTACTGTCGATCTGGCCGCAGCAGCCCTGCACACGGAAGGGAAACGTATTGCCAAATCCATGTCGTTTTATGGCGACGATGATTCGGCGTTTCTCGTTATTTTTGCCGGCGATGCCCGGGTAGACAACCGCAAATTCAAAGACACATTTCACCGCAAGGCGTCTATGGTCAAACACGATGACGTAGAACGTCTCATCGGCCATCCCGTCGGCGGTGTGTGTCCCTTTGCCGTCAATCTCGGTGTAGATGTATATCTGGATGAATCATTGAAACGGTTCCAGACGGTATTTCCCGCCTGTGGTACCGGAAATAGTGCCATCGAACTGACACTGCCGGAATTAGAAACCTACTCTCATGCCAAAGGCTGGGTCAATGTAGGTAAAGGCTGGGAAGAAGCGTAAGGAGGGAATATTATGACATTTAAATTTGCTCATACTAATTTCAATGTTCTCGATTTGGACAGAAGCCTGAAATTTTATAAAGAAGCCCTGGGACTGGTAGAACAACGGCGCATCGAAAATCCTAACTTCACCATTGTCTATGTCGGCAACGATGCCAGTGATTTCCAGTTGGAACTGACCTGGCTCAAAGACCGGAAAGAACCGTATAATCTGGGTGAAAATGAATTCCATACGGCGTTCCGGGTACAGGATTTTGATGCGGCTCATAAGAAACATGAAGACATGGGCTGTATCGTCTTTGAAAATAAGGCCATGGGGATTTACTTCATTGCCGATCCGGACGGATACTGGCTGGAAGTCATCCCTGTACGCTAAAAACGTAACAGGATAATCGAATGCGACAGCGAGAAAGACAACCTCTGGCAGCAGCCAGAGGTTGTTAGCGTTTATGAAAGGGGAATAAGATGTATAGACCGGAGCTTTTTATTTTTGATATGGATGGTCTTATGTTCGATACGGAGCGGATTTCCGTACCGTGCTGGCGGGCCATTGGCCGTAAATATGGTATAGATATGGAGGATTCATTTTTTGATACCATATTTGGCATGAATAATGCGAAAATAAAAGAAATATTTTTGCAGACCTATGGGGCGGACTTTCCCTATGATGCATTCCACGATGAGAAGAAGGCCATGCAGCTGGCAATCTATCATGAAAAGGGTGCCCCGGCAGAACCGGGCCTGCAGGAATGCCTGGATTACGCGCGACAGGAAGGTATCCACTGCGCAGTCGCTTCTTCCTCTGCAGAAGAAACGGTACGGCTGCTGCTTCATAAAGCCGGATTGGAGTCCTATTTCTGCCATATCCAGAGCGGTGATGCCATGGCTCACAGTAAACCCGCCCCGGATATTTTCCTGGCAGTCTGCCGGGCTCTGGGCGTACGACCGGAGCGGGCTCTTGTCCTTGAAGACTCGGGAAATGGCCTGAAAGCCGCGGCGGCAGCTCATATCCCGTCTATCTGGGTACCCGATCTGGTCCGTGTGGAACCAGCTGTGGCTGCAACGTCTGCCAGACACTGGCAGACGTGCCGCCGCTGATTCAGAATCTGCCTGTGTGGAAAGAGAGTGCGAACTAAATGAGTGAACAACGTCAACATCTGATGATAGGGCTGACCGTATTTCTGGGGATGCTGGCAGCCATTGCCCCACTTTCAACAGATATGTACTTGCCGGGACTTCCGGCCATGATGGCCGATTTCGGTGTTGTACCATCTATGATACAGCTGACGCTGACGGCGTCCATGGCCGGAATGGCTGGCGCCGTTCTCCTTCGCCTTGCCGGTCAGATCATAGCCGGTCCTGTCAGCGACGATGCAGGGCGGCGGAAGCCGCTGTTTCTGGGCATGGCCGTCTTTTCCCTTTCGTCCGTCGCCTGTATTTTCTCTCCGACAATCTGGCTGCTCTTAGTGTCCCGGTTTATCCAGGGGTTTGCCGGCGGTGCCGGCATCGTCATTGCCCGGGCCATTGCCCGTGATGTCTGCCGTGGAACGGCTCTGACCCGGCTCTTTTCCATGCTCATGCTGGTCAATGGCATCGCCCCTATCCTGGCTCCGGTCATAGGCGGACAGATTTTACGGTTTTCCAGCTGGCGCGGCATATTCTGGCTGCTCGTCATCATTGGCCTGGCGCTGGCAGTCTGTGCTCTCTTCATGCCGGAAACGCTTCCCATCCGTAAGCGGATCCATGGCGGACCGCTGGCAGGCGTCCGGAGCTTCGGCAAGTTATTCCGCGATACGTATTTTATGGGACACTGTGTCATGCAGTGTTTTGCCTTCGCGGCGTTTTTCGGATATATATCGGCTTCTTCTTTCGTTTTCCAGAATATCTATGATGTGACGCCTCAGACATTCAGTCTGATTTTCGGCATCAACGGCATCGGTCTCATGATCAGCGGCGGCCTGACAGGACGGCTGGCCGGTCGCATTCCCGACTGGAAGATGCTGCGCTTTGTCCTATTGGTGGCGGCGGTAGGCAGTATGGCCCTGCTGACAGGATTCTTCCTGCACTGGTCTGTCTATGCTATTCTGGTCATTCTTTTCTTCACGGTGGCGACACTGGCTTCCTTATCGACTAGCAGCTTTTCTATGGCTATGCAGGCACAGGGAAAAAATGCCGGCAGCGCTGCGGCACTCATCGGCTTTTTCTCCATGATTTCCGGGGCGGTCATGGCTCCTGTCGTAGGAATTGCCGGAAGCTATACGGCGATTCCCATGGGTATCGTCATGGTCATCGGAGAAGCAGGAGCTCTCGTATCGTTTTATCTCTTTATTTATCCAAGCCATAAGAATAGAAGAGATACAAAAGATGTGATACAATAAATGTATCAAGTTGTTTGAGGTGATAACATGAATACAAAAGCAGAAAAATTTAAAGCCTATATCGACAAGGTGGATCCCAAAGCCTTTACCGTGAACGAAATGAAAGACGACGAACGCCATTCCGTTGCTTTCCAATCGGGTATTGAAGTCAAAGGCCAGCGGCTGCCGTTCCTGGTACTCATTGACGACAGTATCTATGTCATGCTGCGCATTTTCGTCGCAACCGGAGTCGTCAATGATGGGAATAAGGCTGCCATTTATGATTTCATCAATCAGGGTAACAAAGAATACAAAGTATTCAAATTCTACATATCGGATAACGGCGATATCGTGCTAGATATCTGTCTGCCTGCTACCGATGATGCCTTTGATCCGCAGCTCGTCGATGCCATGATTCGTCAGGTCGCCTATCCCTATCTGAATGATAACCTGACCAGTATTCTGGAAAAAGTATAACAGTGAAATAGAAAAAGGGAATGCCCCATGATAACCTACGTTTTCATGGGGCATTCCCTTTTTAACATCAAACGTCAAACATCAAACATCTTTTATCTCAGCTGCGGAGTGAATCCATATATGCCAGATATTGTTCTTTTGTCATGCGTGGCTTATAGTCTTTCAGGATGTCTTCCAGGCCAGCAGCGTTGTCATAGAGAAGGTCGATGATGGTCATTGCCATTACTTTGGTCGTCTTGATATACGCGGCCTGTTTTTGGAACAGTTCAAATTCGGCACTGTGAAGGGCTCCGTGGACACAGCCTACATGAGGATGGATACAGGGCATGAGGTTGCAGATATCGCCGACATCGGTACTGCCGGCATTGAACGGCGGGTTCGTATCGACGTGGTTCTTGCCGAAAATAGCGTCGGCGTTGGCTTCGCAGATTTTGCCCAGAGCTTTATCCTGTTCCATGGGAAGGTAACCCGGCATATCCTTGATTTCACAGGTAGCACCGATGGCGTCGGCACCGGCACGAAGGGCGCGGTTGATGCGGTCGTTGTAGAATTTCATGGCGTCGGCCGATGCGGCGCGGACGTAGCTTTCCATGCGTACCAGATCGGGCACGACGTTGACCAGATCGCCGCCGGAGGTGATAATCGGATGGAAGCGGACGTGGTCTTTTTCCTGGAATGTTTCTCTCAGGGCATTGACGCCCATGATGCCCAGCATGCAGGCATTGAGTGCATTGATACCCAGATGAGGCTGTCCGGCTGCGTGCGCTGCCTTGCCGTGGTATTCAATGAGTTTGGTGATGAAACCGCTCATGCCGCCGTTGAGGATGATATTGCCTTCCGGGTCATCCGTCGAGTAGGCATGCATTTCCATGGCGGCATCTATATCATCGAATCCGCCCTGAAGAATGATTTCCTGCTTGCCGCCGAAGAAATGGATTTTCCCTTCATCCATGAGCTTCTTGCGGTATTCGATTTCAATACATTCTTCACTCGGCACGGCAAAGAAGACGACATCGCCACCGAGATAATCCATGGCTCCGGCATCTTTCAGCGCCATGGCGACGCCGAGCATATCGGAAATCTGGATGAAATGACCGCAGCAGTGAGCCGCGCCGGTTACTGGATCGGCTGACGGATGGCGGCGGCAGACGATAGAATCGAGTTCCCCCATGACGGCGACAGTACGCTTGGAGTTTTTGCCCTTCAGCCGGCCTTTGACACCGGTGATGGCCCAGCCTGTCGTATAAGGAATACCCAGTTTATCCATGGCTTCCTGGACTTTGGCTGATGTCTTTGTTTCTTTGTAACCCAGTTCAGGTTCATCGAATACAGACGTTCCGAAAGACATGATATCTTCGGCGCGTTTATCAATGGCATCGCAGACTTTCTGTTTTAATTCTTCTTTGGTCATAGTAAAGCCTCCTTTTTAAACCTAAATGACACCTTCAAGATGGAGCATGATTTCTGCCATAATCGTCGCGCAGATAAATGTGCCCGACGATTATGGCAGGGCAACGGGGACGATGCGCCAGGACAGTCTCTTGAATGCGGGGATATCTTTACCGAGGGACAGACCGCCATACGCCAGGATAGGCGTGCAGGCTGCCAGGAAGTTGACATTCTTGGTGATGGTCGTAATCCATTCGGCACCGGGGATGCCAGGAATAGAAATGACGACGGCGACAATGGAGACCCAGAATACATTGGGCAGCTTGTTCAGTACCGGGACGTGGGCGATGAGGATGCCGACAAAGCAGATGGCAATGATGATCAGGATACCGAGCCAGTCGTCGAGAGGATTGACTTTGAAACCGACGAAGTTAGCTACGAGGGTGAGGACGCCGGTGATGAAGAGGATGAGCAGGTCATCGCCCAAGGTAGATCCTTTTTTTGCTTCCTGTTCTTCCGTTTCTTCTTTTTTGATGTCTGCTGCGACGGCTTCTTCATTCTGTGCCATCGTTTCTTTTGTCTTGGCATCGGCCTGTTCTTCTTCGGTTACTTCATCTTTCCGTTTCCGGCCTGTAACGAGTTCATATACCTTGATGGTGACTGGCAGGGAAATGAACAGAGAGAAATAAATCCCGATGACCGATGTCATGAGGTTGGCAGCCCCGGCAAAGGCAGTGATTTTCTGTACTTCATCGGGAAATACGGCGACGATGGAACCAACAGAGGCGGCCATCATGCTGGCTGAACCGATGCCGCCGCCCATGGCAAGCGCATAGGGATGGAAGATTCCCGTGCGGGATACGATGCCGGCGAGAATGGAAATCCAGAGAGCCCCAAAGAGAGTTCCGCAGATGTACATACCCATGACGCCACGGCCTTCAGGGGAGAAGATGCCGAATTTTTCGGCGATGATAGCCACATTGGCTTCCCGGTCGATGGAGTAGCAGGCACCGATGGCTTCCCGGCCCATTTTCAATAAAATAGCCGTAGGAAGGCCGAAAATCAATGTGCCGAAGAAATGGCCGAATTCCTGCATGATCAGGGCCAGACCGGAATTCAGGAGCAGATGAAGGTTCGGGCCGATGCCCAGACCGATTTTGGCAATCAGGAAGAGCATGGTGATGCCCATGAGATTGCCTGCACGGGTCATCTGTTTTTCATTCAGGATGTGGAAGGATGGATAGGAAATGATACCGCCCAGTACCAGTGCAATCAGGATCTGGGTCTCAAGCTGGTTACCACCGGAAGAAGTAACCGAACCAACCTTGATAACATTGATAAATGCGGCAAATCCTGTGATCGCACCTGCCAGTGTGTAGATAAGGAACTTCATGCGGTCGGTACGGATGCCGGAAAACATCGCTGCTTTCTCACCTGCTCCGATCGCCTTTAAATAGGTACCAAACTTGGTAAA
>ERZ780178.2324-NODE-2324-length-11146-cov-51.000992_pt1 | contig 11146 bp, 9 predicted proteins | sample MGYA00511018_ERZ780178 | MGnify/ENA primary metagenome ERZ780178 (study PRJEB29588, sample SAMEA2151439) | human gut metagenome | biome: human gut; feature: human-associated habitat; material: faeces | place: Denmark | collected 2008/2010 ...
TTGTTAGGGACTTGCACCCATTAGAATAAGCTCATGCCGAGCATACTAAAAAAAGTCTTGCAAGCCAATGTGCCTGCAAGACTTTTTTATGTTTTTACCAGATATGTGCACGCTTGTTCTTAGGAACAAAGAGCTTATCGCCCTTCTTGATGTTGAATGCCTTATACCATGAATCCACCATTGGGAGGGCACCGTTCACACGAGCCTCGTTTGGAGAGTGAACATCCACGGTCATCAGATACTGCAGGTACTCAGGACGGGCATTGCCTGCCCATACACGTGCCCATGCCAGGAAGAAGCGCTGTTCTGGAGTAAATCCATCCTTCACACCCAACTTCTCTGTCTTCATCACATTCTGAAGTGCACGGAAAGCGATGTTCAAACCACCATTGTCACCGATGTTCTCACCCAGGGTCATCTGGCCGTTTACCTTCTTGCCAGCCAACTCAATCTTGTTGAAATGGTCAACCAGGATCTTGGTGCGAGACTCGAAGTTCTTCTTGTCAGCAGCAGTCCACCAGTTGTGCTGGTTTCCGGTCTTGTCAAACTGGCTGCCCTGATCGTCAAAGCCGTGACTCATCTCATGACCGATTACACCACCGATACCACCATAGTTCATCGCATCATCGGCTGTTGGGTCGAAGAATGGAGGCTGGAGAATAGCTGCTGGGAAGCAGATCTCGTTGGTAGTTGGGTTATAATAAGCATTGATAGTCTGAGGAGTCATTCCCCACTCTGTCTTATCTACCGGCTTGTTCACCTTGCGGGCAATTTCATCCTTGGTAAAGAACTCAGAGATATTTGCCATATTCTCGTAGAGAGAAAGGCTGTCATCTACCTGCAATCCGCTATAGTCCTTCCACTTGTCAGGATAGCCGATCTTGATGATGAAGTTCTCCAGCTTATCCTTAGCCTGTGCCTTGGTAGCAGCACTCATCCATGTAGCCTCATCGATGCGCTGTGAAAGCGCAGTCTGGAGATTGTGAACCAGGTCGAGCATACGCTTCTTGCTGCTCTCTGGGAAGTACTTCTCTACGTAAATCTTTCCGATAGCCTCGCCCAATACGCCGCTCACGGTACTTACGGCACGCTTCCAGCGAGGACGGTCCTGCTGAACACCGCTCATTACCTTGCTCAACTCGAAGGATACGGCACGGAAATCATCGCTCAATACGCTGGTTGCACCAGAAATCACCTTGATCTCTGCGTATGTCTTCAGATCATCCAGAGAGGTCTCTGCAAGAATCTTCTCTACCTCGTGGATTGGTTCAGGCTGACCCACGCAAATTTCCTTGAAAGCAGGGAAACCGGATGCCAGGAACACATTGCCCCAGTCGATGCCAGGATAATCGAGCACGAGCTGATTGTAGGTCATCTTGTGATAGTTCTTATCGATGTCGCGGAGCTGTACCTGACTATAGCTTGCCTTAGCGATGCGGGTCTCGATAGCCATCACAGCCTCCATCTTCTTCTGGGCGGTAGCCTCGTCGTTGCCTACCATCTGGAAGAGCTTCTTCATATAAGCCTTGTATGCATCACGAATCTTCTTGGTCTGCTCGTCATCGTTTACATAGTAATCGCGTACACCAAGACCGAGACCACTCTGTCCTACCTCTACGAGGTTGTTGGCGGCATCACGAAGGTCGGCGCCCACACCGATGCCATACATCATGGTACCCTCGCCACGGAAATCGAGCTGAGCGGTAACGAGCTGATACTCTCTGCGGTCCTTGATGGCTGCAATGCGGTCGAGAGTTGGCTTGATAGGTGCCCATCCCTCCTTGTTCAGGCGAACGCTGTCCATACGGAGGTTGTAGAGCGAACCGATCTTCTGTCCGAGTGAACCCTTCTGCTGTGGCTTGGAAGCATATTCAAGGATGATGTCCTGGATGCGCTTCTGGTTCTGCTCAAAGAGGTCGGTGAAAGCACCATTGTCTGTATGCTCGGCATCGAGTGGATGATTCTTCATCCAGTTGCCTGCGGCATAGCGATAGAAATCATTACCCGGCTTGATGGTCAAGTCCATATTGGTCTTGTCAATACCGGAGCCCAACTTCTCCTGCTGGGCAAAAGCAGTTGTTGCACTGAGCAACAATGCTGCGAATAATACTTTTGTTCTCATTATTGTTTGTATTTAACTGTTTCTTTTTTTATAAGGGCGAGACCTGCAAATGTCAGGGCGCCATTCAGCATCAGAAGCTCATAGCCGAACTTATAGCCCACATACTGCGAGGTAAGGGTATCGATGGCGAAGCAGATGAGCGGACTGGCGATGCAGACCCATGGCGACCAGCGATCGTTTACCTGACGCTTGGTGAGCAGACTGAAGGCAAACAAGCCCAGCAGCGGACCGTAAGTATAAGAGCAGAGAATGTAGATGGCATCTATCACGCTCGTAGAATTGATCGCCTTGAAAGCGATGATGAAGAGCATGAAGACGAAAGCCACCAGCAGATGCATACGCTTGCGAAGCTTCACATCATCCTTCTTGCCCAGAATATCCACGCACAGACTCGTAGTGATTGCCGTCAAAGCCGAATCGGCACTCGAAAAGCTCGCCGCCACGATGCCGATGGTGAACAGTACCACTACCAGGGTTCCCATCACTCCCGAAGCTGCGAACATCGGCAACAGATCATCCGGAGCCTGCGGCAGCGCTACGCCCTGCTTCTGTGCCAGCATTATCAGCAACACACCCAGACTCAGGAAAAGCAGATTGGCAGGCACAAAGGCGAAACCATAGGTACAGACATCCTTCTGAGCCTCGCGAAGCGACTTGCAGGTAAGATTCTTCTGCATCATATCCTGATCTAATCCCGTCATCACGATTACCACGAACACGCCGCTCAGGAACTGTTTCCAGAAATTCAGCTTCGACATCCAGTCGTCAAAGACGAAGATGCGCGAATGACTGTCGTGGGCGATTGCCGTGACAGCCTCAGATGGCATCATTCCCAAAGCTGCCACCACATGATAGATAATCAGGATGAGCGCAGCAAACATGCAGGTAGTCTGGAAGGAATCCGTCCACACCAGCGTCTTGATGCCACCCTTGCGGGTATAGAGCCAGATGAGCATCACCATCATAGGTACCGTCACCCAGAACGGAACTCCCACTCCATCGAGCACGAAACGCTGTAACAGAATGCAGACCACGAAAAAGCGGACTGCCGCTCCCGTCATCTTCGACAACAGAAAGAACGAAGCACCCGTCTTGTAGGAACGTTCGCCCAATCGCTGCTGCAGATAGCTGTAGATGGTGGTGAGATTATACCGGTAGTAGATAGGCAGCAGGAGAAAACCTACCATAAAGTAGCCCAGGATAAAGCCGATGCACATCTGCAGATAGGTCATATCAGTCTTCATCACCATACCCGGCACACTCACGAAGGTGATGCCCGAAATAGAGGCGCCCACCATTCCGAAAGCCACCATATACCATGGCGAACGCCTGTTCGCCCTATAGAAAGTTTCATTGCTGCTGGTACGCCTTGCCGTAATATGGCTGAAGAGCAACAGCACGCAGAAATATGCCAAAATCGTGATGATGATAATCATTTTTTCTCTTATATCTTTATTTACGTTGCAAAGGTACAGTAATTTAAGGAAATAACAAAATTATTTCCAAAACTTAACAAAGAAATAACATACTGAAAGAAACTGAAGAGTGAAAAAAGAAGAATGAAGAATGGAGAATGGAAAGGACAGGGGGTATAAAAGCAAAAACCTTCGAGAATCACTTCCCGAAGGTTTCAGCGGTGCGTACGAGACTCGAACTCGTGACCTCCTGCGTGACAGGCAGGCATTCTAACCAACTGAACTAACGCACCAAACTTATTTAAATGGAGTTTATACTAACTTGACCGGCGGTGCGTACGAGACTCGAACTCGTGACCTCCTGCGTGACAGGCAGGCATTCTAACCAACTGAACTAACGCACCAAACTTATTTAAATGGAGTTTATACTAACTTGACCGGCGGTGCGTACGAGACTCGAACTCGTGACCTCCTGCGTGACAGGCAGGCATTCTAACCAACTGAACTAACGCACCAGTTAAGGTCGAAATGATGAGATGAACTAAGCGGTGCGTACGAGACTCGAACTCGTGACCTCCTGCGTGACAGGCAGGCATTCTAACCAACTGAACTAACGCACCAAATTAAGATATTAACTTAACCGCTTATAGCGCATTTCTCATTTGCGAGTGCAAAGGTACTACATTTTTTTGATTCCACCAAATTTTTCCGCTATATTTTTACAAAAAAGATTGAAAAAAATATGCGTCCTCATATCCTCTGCCCGTCTTCAGCCATCCTTTCAGCAATTTATCACCCTGAAAGCCAACTACTTCAAGCATTTTCACGGCATTTTGGTTACTTTCCGCCACAATGGCATAAATCTGATGCAAATGCAGCACATTTGATGCGTATTGCATCAAATGACGGATAGCCAACTGTGCCAAGCCCTGATGCTGATGTTCCTTTTTGATAACAATTCCCAGCTCAGCACGCTGATGACGGGGGTCGAAATTCATCAGATCGATGATGCCCACCGCCTCCTGCTGCTCATTTTCTACAATCAGGCGAACCTGTTTGTCGGTATAGATATCTGCCGTAGCCGTAGTGATATAGTCGAGCAACACCTGTCGGGAGTACGGCTCATTGGTGCCCCCCACCTCCCAGAGGCTCTCATCATTCTCTATTTCATAGAGAAAATCCAGATCTTCCGGTTCCAAAGCCCTTAAACGAATCTTCTTATCTTCCATATTCCTCCAAAATAAATATTTTCCTTTTATATTTCCTAATCTACCTACTATTATATGAGCACCTATTATATAATGTACGCGCGTACCTTATATATATTATGCATTTCATCCATATCCATCACCTCCCCTTCCGTTATCACCTTCCCGATCTCCCGGGTATAGATAGCCAGCTTGTCAGGCTCATCCGCCCGAAGCGAAAGCTGATGCAGAATTTCCCCGTAACTCATCTTGTCGGCATCAAACAGCAGATACTCCGATTCATCCACCACAGAAGGCGTAAAGAACCCCAGACTCTTTCTCATTCTCGCCATCAGCATCCTGACCAACGCTACGGAAGCACTGGCATAGATGGCAGTCCGGACAGGGAGACTCAAGAGCAGCGACATACCCGCATAATGCTTGCGGAAGAAGATGAGCATCGCCTCATAGAAGACATGCACATAGCGGAAACTGGATTTCTGCGTGCTCTCTCCCTTGTAATGCAGGATATCCAAAGGCAGAAAATAGTTGTGATAACCGCCCTTCAACATGCGATAGGAAAGGTCGATATCCTCTCCATACATGAAGAAATCCTCATCTAACAGTCCCACCCGATCCAGGGCTTTACGGCGCAACATGCAGAAAGCGCCACTCACCACCTCTATCCGGTTCGGCTGATCCCATGGCAGGAATCCCATATAATAGCGTCCGAACAGTGGATGCTTGGGCCATCGGTTGCAGAATCCCAGCATCTTGAAGAAGGAAACCATCGGTGTAGGCAATCCTCTCCTGCTCTCCCTCGCCCATCTGCCATCCGCATTCAGCATCCTCACGCCTGCCGCTCCCGCATCGGGATGGGCATCCATAAAGCGGATACATTCGCTCAGCACCTGCTCGCCCACGATGGTGTCAGGATTCAGAAGGAGTACATACTCCGCCTCGCTCTGACGGATGGCGATATTGTTGGCTCGGGCAAAACCCAGATTGTGGTTGCTGCCCACAAACCGTACCATCGGATATGCTTCACGGGGATAACGGTGCTGCAGATACTCCAGCGATCCATCGGAAGAATGATTATCCACCACGATGATCTCTGCCACATCCTTCTCTCCGGAGGAAGATGAAGAAGATGAAGCATCATCCCCCTGCATCACTTCGAAGGCACGGAGCACCGAACGGATGCATTGGTCGAGATAATACTTCACATTATAGCTTACTATGATAACCGAGAGTTTCAATGTCTATCTTAACTATTAACTGTCAACTATAAAACCATCACTTATTCACCTTCCTCACTGGTTTCCTCGATACATCTGCCGATAGACGGATACACGAAGAAAAGACAGAGCACAAGGATGATTGCCATATAGCCGAATGCAGGCGACATGGTCTGATAATACATAAAGGTATTGATGAGCATAGGCAGACAGAGCATGTTGATACGGGTAGTGCCCCAGAAAAGCAGAGCATCGCCCTTTTCAGTCAACAGTTTGCGGCGGATTGCCTTCAGGCTGAACAGCTTCAGCGCCATCGGAATCACCAGGATGGTGGTTAGCTCCATCACTACCAGGATGCCGAACATCATCGTCTGGTTGGCAGCGATATCATTGGCGGTCAGTATCTCCGTTTCATAGAGAACTACCAGCAGTAAAGCCACCAACAGCATAAAGAAGAAGTTGGTCATCAATATTCGTTGTACTTGTTTGATATTCATTTATTTTTATTGATTAAATGGTGTTCTGTTCAGGATACTTCTACCCAGCGTCACTTCATCGGTATATTCCAGTTCATCTCCCACGGAAATGCCCCGAGCTATGACAGAGAGCTTCACGGGATAGTCGGCAAGCTTGCGCGAGATATAGAAATTGGTGGTATCGCCCTCCATCGTACTGCTCAGGGCAAGAATCACCTCCTTTACTCCTCCCGCAGCCACACGCTGCACCAGAGAATCAATCTCCAGGTCGGCAGGTCCGATACCATCCATCGGCGAGATGATGCCACCCAGCACATGATACAATCCATGAAACTGCTGGGTATTCTCCACTGCCAGCACATCCTGCACATTCTCCACCACGCAGATGACAGAGGCATCGCGTCGGGGATCGGAACAGATGGGGCACACCTCGGTATCACTGATATTATGGCACACACGACAGTACTTCACCTCGCGCTTCATCCGGGCGATGGCATCCACAAACTGATCCACATCCCCCTCCTCCCTACGGAGCATAAAAAGCACAAGGCGCAAAGCTGTCTTGCGCCCTATACCCGGCAGCTTGGAAAACTCCCCCACTGCCTTTTCCAATAATGCAGAAGAATATTGCTGCACCATCACACTAGAGATAAATACCGATTCCCACCTTGAAACCTATTGTAGAATAATCAGTATGCTTCTTGAAGCTCTGATCATAGTAGATAGCCGGCTCAATGGTTACCTGCTTGCTGACAAAGTAGGCATAGCCTACCTCCACGCCCGGCATGAAGTCATTGTAGCTGCCCGAATGAGCCACCTTGGCACCAAAGCCGAGATACAATCCATTCTGCTCGATATAATATCTGGCCTGAGCTCCGGCAGAGAAGTAATCCTTCACGCCATCCTTGCCAGAATGGGTATATTCGGCTTGACCCAGGAGCATCCAGTCATCTTCTACAAAATAACCCGCCTTTGCCTGAACACCGAAGTTCAAGTCCTGACTGCCATTATAACTGAGATTGAGACCCGTGAGCGACGCGCCGCAATACTGCTTTCCACTTTCAAACTGAGCATTGGCTCCCAGGCTGACCAGAAGAGCTGCTGCTGCCAAAACTAATTTTTTCATACGTAACATTTTTATGTGTTGCTATTATTAATTTTCATATTCTTCCTATACCAGGCAAAGAACCAGACCAGCGCTACCACCAGGATGATGACACTACCCGTATAAGCCACCGGCTCGCTCAATGCCAGAGCCATCGGCGAGAGAAGCAGGAAGGTAGAACATACCACCGTCATCAGCAAGGCTGGCACCAGGGTGATGATGAACGGCTTCTTGCGCTGTACCAGATATACGGTCAAAGTCCAGAGTGTGAAGACCGCCAGCGTCTGGTTAGCCCATCCGAAGTATTGCCAGATGACATTGAAACCATCAGGATTCTCCATCTGCCAGACCAGAATGCCCATCGTAACGGCAAACAGAGGTACGCAGATATAGAGACGGCGACGCATCGCACGCTGTTCCAGTCCGATAGCCTCGGCTATGATGAGTCGGGCACTGCGCAGAGCCGTATCGCCACTGGTGATAGGCGCAGCCACTACTCCCAGCAGGGCAAGCACTCCACCAGCCACACCCAACCAGCTGGAGCAGACAATCTTCACCACGGTAGGAGCATCAAAGTTCTGAATGAGCGACTTTCCGCCATCCACCTGAGCGATAAACTGCTGAGCCACCTCTGGACTCACGCATTCACGCCATCCTCCATAATAGAAGAAGTACATGGAAACCGTAGCCCATATCAGCGCTACCACTCCCTCGGTAATCATCGCACCATAGAATACAGGGCGACCCAACTTCTCACTCTTCATGCAGCGAGCCATCAACGGACTCTGGGTAGCATGGAAGCCACTGATGGCTCCACAGGCGATGGTGATGAAGAGGCATGGGAAGATAGGACTCTTCTGGACGAACGGTTCCGTACCCAGCCACGCCGGATTCTCGTTGAGATTGCAGGAAGCCAGATTGCTCCACAACTCAGGCAAGGTTGGCCACTTGATGAACAGTCCTATCATCAACGCACCTGCCATGAAAAGCAGCGAGAAGGCAAAGAGAGGATATATCTTTCCGATAATCTTGTCGATAGGCAGAAGCGTAGCGATGATGTAGTAGATGAAGATAATGATAATCCAGAACATCTTACCTCCCACGAACGAACCCGAATTGCAGATGCCATCCAGAATAATGGCAGGACTATATACAAACACGGCACCCACCATCATCAGCAGCAGTACCGAGAACACGAGCATCACCTTCTTGGTGTTGCCGCCCAGATACTTGCCCACCAGCTCCGGCAGTCCGGCGCCATCATGGCGGATACTGAGCATACCACTCATATAATCGTGCATGGCACCGGCAAAGATGCAGCCAAACACAATCCACAGATAAGCCACCGGTCCATACCAGGCACCCATGATGGCTCCAAAAATCGGTCCAGTACCGGCAATATTCAGGAACTGAATCATAAAGATTTTCCAACTAGGCAGCACCATAAAGTCAACTCCGTCGGCTTTTGCCACTGCTGGCGTAGGACGGTCGTCAGGACCGAAAACATGCGCCACAAATTTTCCATAAAGGAGGTAGCCCAATACCAGGGCTGCCAAACTAATGATGAAACTGACCATTTTCTTTTATTGTTTTTTTGAATTCTCTCTTCTTTTTGAGCCTAATCGCACTTTTTCATACGAATTGCACCGCAAAAGTAACATTTTTATTTGAAATACGAAAAATTATCCGTATCTTTGTTGCCAAATTGAAAGAATATGAAGAAATTATATACATTTTTAATGTTTTTAGGCAGTATTTTACCTGCACAGGCTCGCAATATACCTGAAAAGAAGCAGATACTGCCGGGTTCCAGCATCATATACAACAGTCTGGCGCCCAAGCACGAGGTAAGAGCCGTATGGCTCACCACCATCGGCGGAATCGACTGGCCTCATTCCTACTCCCAGTCGCCCTACTCGGCCAAGAAGCAGCAGCAGGAACTCTGTCAGATCCTCGACCGCCTGCAGCAGGCTAAGATCAACACCGTACTCATCCAGACCCGCATCCGTGGCACCATGATCTATCCTTCCGATTACGAACCTTGGGATGGATGCCTCTCGGGATTCCCGGGAAAGACGCCGGGCTACGATGCCCTGCAGTTTGCCATCGATGAATGCCACAAGCGCGGCATGGAGCTCCACGCCTGGGTGGTTACCATCCCCGTAGGAAAATGGGAAGCGCTGGGATGCAAGAGCCTCCGGAAGAAATTCCCGGGACTCATCAGAAAGATAGGTGCCGATGGATATATGAATCCGGAAGACAGCCGCACTGGTGATTACCTTGCCGGAATCTGCCGCGAGATTACCCACCGATATAATGTGGATGGCATCCACCTCGACTATATCCGATACCCGGAAACCTGGAAAATCAAGGTAAGCCGCGACCAGGGAAGAAACTACATCACCCGCATCGTGGAGAAGATCCACAACGCTGTGAAGTCGGAAAAGCCTTGGGTCAAGATGAGCTGCTCGCCAGTGGGCAAATACGATGACCTGAGCCGTTACTGGAGTCACGGATGGAATGCCAACACCAAGGTTTGCCAGGATGCACAGGGATGGCTGCGCGACGGACTGATGGACGAGCTCTTCCCGATGATGTACTTCCGTGGCGAGAACTTCTATCCTTTTGCCATCGACTGGCAGGAGCAGAGCCACGGCAAGATTGTGGTGCCTGGACTCGGCATCTACTTTCTCGACCCGAAAGAAGGAAAATGGAAGATTGATGACGTGACACCCGAAATGTACCTCACCCGCAGCATGGGAATGGGATACTGCTTCTTCCGTAACAAGTTCCTGTTGGATAACAAGCAGGGCATCCTCGATTTCACAGAGAGATTCAATGAATATCCATCGCTCGTACCTCCGATGACCTGGGCAAGCAACCGCCAGCCGCAGCAGCCACAGGCACTCAGAGTAAGAAGCGAAAAGGGAAATGTTCAGATTTCATGGAATAATCCGTCAGAATATACCGATGGTACTGCGATTCCTACTCCCTATATATATAATAATGTATATGCGAGCAGAAATTATCCCGTGGATGTTACAGATGCCAGAAACCTCATTGCGGCTCGACATCTGGGCAACGAACTGCTCTTGAAGTCGGAAGATGACGACCAGCCACTCTATTTTGCCGTTACTTCAATGGACGGATATGGCATAGAAAGTGGCGCTACCCAGGAAAACAGTCGAGATTTCAGCAGAAAGTTGACCGCCTGGGGTGCCGCCAGGATGTTGCGCTGTGATGCTAAAAACGTACATTTGCCGGAAATCGCCAAAAAGTTGGATACAAACGTCTTTCTGGTCGAAACCCTGCAAGGTACGGCTGTGGAGCACCTTGTGAGCGAACACAATCTGATAGATATCAGTAAGTTAAGCAGTGGAACCTATCGCCTTTGCAGCATCAACCAGCGGGGTGTGAAGCATACGTTGGGAACCTTCTACAAGAAAAAAATTGCAGAAAATTGAAAAAAAACTGCAGAAAAATTTGGTGGAATCAAATATTTGTAGTACCTTTGCACTCGCAATTCAGAAATGAGGCTATCAAGAAGATGCACCCTTAGCTCAGTTGGTAGAGCAACTGACTCTTAATCAGTGGGTCTAGGGT
>ERZ780178.2330-NODE-2330-length-11137-cov-6.597997_pt1 | contig 11137 bp, 13 predicted proteins | sample MGYA00511018_ERZ780178 | MGnify/ENA primary metagenome ERZ780178 (study PRJEB29588, sample SAMEA2151439) | human gut metagenome | biome: human gut; feature: human-associated habitat; material: faeces | place: Denmark | collected 2008/2010 ...
CATTATTATCATAAGCTTGCTTTTGTCTGACACGATCTTTGCCGCTTCTGACGCTATCTCTATTGGCACACCCACAAGCTCTGCTTTGTCAAGGTCAACACCCTCAAGTTGAGAAAGTTTTGAGAGCATTATGCGGATCTTTTTGTGTTCATAGGCTTTTGGCAGGGTAGGAAGATCGGCAAGTGATTTGTCGGTAAAATCGGCGGTATGGGTGAAAAAGTCTATACGCTTCTGGTCAAGCTTTTCTACCGCCTGCCGTCTTAGGTCATTAAGTGCGGAAGGTCTTTGCCTATGGCGGCTTCAAGTCCTCCGAACTCGTATATGGTGTCCCCAAGTTTGGAGAGCTGTTTTTTTACATAGTCGCTGTCGCAGGCCTTTTTCAAGGCTTTTTGTGGTATATCACCGTAAACGGTCACGGTGTTTCCCTCGCTGTCACGGAGAGAAAGCTCCGCCTGAGATTTTTCCTGAAGCTTTATGGTGAAAAAGGCTTTTGTGCGCTTTTCACATCTGCGGTAAAGCTCATGAAGCTCGGGAAGAATTTTGGCGGTGGCGGAAACGTCCTCTTTCTGCCTTGTGCCGAACATTTCTCTGCCTAATCTGCCATTGTAGTAGCCGTCTGTAAAGCCACCGCGGGAAAAGACCGCTTCAAGGGCTTTCAGGTCATAAGGCTTGTTTTCGAGAGAATTTTTACAGCAGTTCACTGCCGCCGCAACATATTCAGGGCGCTTCATTCTGCCCTCTATTTTAAGAGAGGAAACTCCGTCCTTTTCGAGCCTTTGGAGCTTATCAACATAGGACATATCTTTCAGAGAGAGGGCGTAACGCTCCTGCCCCTTTGTTATCTTATCTCCCTGAGCAGGCAGTCTGCAAGCCTGAGCACAAAGTCCCCTGTTGGCACTTCTCGAACCTATCAACGCACTCATATAGCACTGACCTGACACGGACATACAAAGTGCGCCGTGGACAAAGACCTCTGTTTCGATGCCGAGGGCGGTGAGGTCTTTTATGGTATGCTCGGGAAGCTCTCTTGACAGGACGGCTCTTGAAAAACCGAGGTTTTTAGCCATTTTCACACCGCTTTCGCTGTGGATGGTCATTTGGGTGGAGGCGTGATATTCAAGGTCGGGGCAACATTCACGGCATATTTTCACAAGGGTCAGGTCTTGGGTGATAAGTCCGTCAACGCCAATTTCTGCGGCAAATTTCACGGCTTTTTTGCACTCTTCGAGCTGTTCGTCAAAGACAACAGTGTTTATCGCCTGATAGACCTTTACACCTCGCAGGTGACAGAGCCTTACGGCTTCTTTTAGCTGTTCATCTGTGAAATTGGCGGCATTTTGTCTGGCGGAAAATTTCTCTCCCCCGAGATAAACTGCGTCACAGCCGCTTCTAAGGGCGGCTTCGAGAGTTTCAAAAGAACCGCAGGGGGCAAGTATCTCAGCTTTGTGAGCCATTAATGGCTTCCTCCCTCGGGTCTGTAATTCACTGTGCCGACAAAATTGCCGTTGTTAGGCTGATTAGGGTGGACAGGTCTTTCAATGGCGTTCTTTATCTCCTGCGAAAGAAGTTCGTTTGCGTTTATAACTTCGTCCTCAGGCTCTCTTTTTACAACTGTGCGTGCTTCGAGCTGTTCTTCAAGGTCATGGACTTTTGCCTGAAGCTCTCTTATTTCTTTCTGAGCTTCGTCAGCCTGACTTCTTGCTCTGCCTGCGTCGTCAACATAGTCCTTTATCTGGGTGCGGATATTCTCGATATTCTGATTTGCCTTGCTAAGCTCGTCAAGACAATCAAGTGCTGTCAGCACTGCGGCGTCCTGAACGGAAAGGCTCGGGATAGCTTTCATCATGCCTTTTATCTTTGAATTTATCACCAGCGCAAGTTTATTGGTATACTCCTGCGACTCTTCGGAAAGCAGATTGTATGTACGGTTATAAATATTTACTTTAAGCTTGTTTTTCATAGCTTTTGACCTCCCTTTATTTTCTTTTCTCTTTCAAAGGAAATGCAGCGCGTCACGCTGCTGCATAGCACACCCCCCATTTTCTTTCCCGAGAAAGAAAACGGGCGGTGTGACCGTCCAAAAGAAAGGCGTCTGCATTGTATGTCTTTCCTTGAACATCCTTTTTGCCTGCGGATTGCACTGCCTGCCAAGTGTCGTATCTAAACGACTTGGTTTGCTTCTATCTCTGCTGTCGCTCTGCCTGCGTACCGGCAGTCTCCATCAATTTCCGTCTATTTCGGATATACTACTGTACTTCATTATAGTGGACAGAAGCGTTTCTTTCCAGCAAATTCAAGTTTACATGCAGAGTTTTTCCGCAAGTTTGGTGTTACACACCGTGTTCTGCCTTTCGGCAGACCAATTCGTCCAGTGAAAGATCATAAAAATCGGCCAGCGCAATGAGCGTCGACATCCGCGGTTCACTTTTTCCGTATTCATACGCCTGATAAGCGCGGACGGTCACACCGATTGACAACGCAACATCGCTTTGTTTTAGCCCGCGCTCCTGTCTCAGTTTTAAGATATATTCGGGAAAATTCATTTCTGTTTCCTGTTGACATGAAGTTTTCTTCGTGTTACAATAAAGTAAACATGAAGAAAACTTCGTTTATTGTTGAGGTTATTGTATGCTGCATCTTTACGAATCCCTGTTCCGTGCCGGATATGGCGAACATCCGGAACGCTTTTTGTCAAAGGACGAACTCGACGATTATCGGGCATCCTTGTCCTATTACAATTCACAGTATCTTGAATTGCTCGCCATGCTTAACACCGAACAGTCCGTTCTCTTCAAAAAATTACAGGACAATCGCTCTGACATTATCGGTCTTGAGCGCGACGCTTCTTTTCGCTGCGGCCTGTGTGTCGGCCTAAAGCTCAGCAGTCTTTCTTCTCTTCTGCTCTAATCATTGCGGCGAGCGAAGCAATGCCGCTATTTCGCAAGCAGTCTGCCGCCAAGCAAACGTCACTCGCGCCTCACGATAGTAAGGCGCGGTTGAGAGTGGTGACGACTCGCAGGGATTCATGGCGAAGCCATGTACACCGCACCCGATTCCGCAGGCTGTGCAACTCTTCAAACTACAAACTGCCAATGCAGCGGGGTCGAGGGGTAAGGCCCCTCGTGTTTCTCTTGGGGTTCCAAAGGGGGTATTCTCTTCCAAAAGAGAATATCCCCTTTGTGGGGCAGTCCCGTGACGCACGGGACTTAATTTCTGCGGCACAAAGTGCCGCTACACAACAGCTCCCTGCGAGATGTGAAACACCTTGCCACTGAGCAAGGTTCCAAGTCTATCTTCTTCACAGCACGTGATAAACACCTGCCCGCCTGAAATGCGGTTCAAGACATACTCCTGCCGCCGTGGGTCCAGCTCGGACAGCACGTCGTCGAGCAATAACAGCGGTGTGCGGGATGTGATCTCACGGTAAATCTCCCGCTCGGCGAGCTTGAACGCCAGCGCCGCCGTGCGGGTCTGGCCCTGAGACGAAAACTGCCTTGCGTTCACGCCGCCGATCGTCACGGCGATATCGTCCTTATGCGGGCCGGAAAGGCACATTCTTGATGCCCGTTCCGCCGCCGCGTGCGATGCCTGATGCGCGCGCAGCTGGTCGTAAATCGTTTCAATTGGCGCGAGCGGGTCTGAAATGGTCGAAACCGTCTGGTATTCGACGCCCAGCTCTTCCTTGCCGCCGGAGCATTCGCGGTGCGCGATGCCCGCATATTCCTTCAATCGCTCGCAGAACCGCGCACGGTAGTAGATGATGACCGCGCCGCTCTGCGCCATGCGCAGGTCAAATTCCGGCAAAGTATCAAGAAGCGACGGATACTCCTCACTGTCGCGCAGAATGCGCGTCTTGTGCTCGTAGGCGCGGTGATAGTCGCTGAGCGCCTGCGCGTAGCGCGCGCGCAGTTGGCAGAGCGCGTCGTCCATGAACTTGCGCCGCGCCGCCGCGCCGTCGCGGATCAGCAGCAGATCCTCCGGACAGAAGTAGACCGCGCCGAGCACGTCGCTGAGGTCGCTCCCCTTTTTCACGGGCACCTTATTGATGAGAATTTTTCGTCTTCTCCCCGCGGCGAGCGCGATCTCGAGCAGAAAATCTCGGTTGCGCGCAAACGCGTTCGCCTTGATGCTGCATTCGCTCTTGCCGAACGAAATGAGCTCTTTTTCCGCCCTCGCGCGCGGCGAACGGGCAGACGAGAGATAGACGATGGCTTCGAGCAGATTCGTCTTTCCCTGCGCGTTCTCACCGACGATGACGTTGCAGTCCGGCGCGAACGTGACATTCAGCGCGTCGTAATTGCGAAAGTTCCGCAGCGCCAACGCGTCAATTCGCATAGGAGACCGTCAGCTCTTTGCCGTCGAAGGCGACCGTGTCGCCCGGGCGGATCTTCTTGCCGCGCATCGTGCAGACCTCGCCGTTGACCGAAACGTCGCCGTTCTGGATGACGATCTTCGCCTCGCCGCCCGTGCCGACTAAATTCGCCAGCTTCAAGAGGTCCTGCAATTTGATAAATTCCGTGGTGATGGTAATGTCAGTCATAAAAAGTCCTTTACAAAGCGATTCCTATCAGAAATCGTTGTACCATTTTATACGATATGGATTCAGTTTTTTTCTCAATTTGCCTTCAGGCGCACGGGCAGCACCATGTAGAGGAAGTTCTCTTCGCCCTCGACGGGAACGATGATGGCCGGCGAAATGCCGGTGTTGAGCTCCATTCTCACGGTGTCGGCGGGCGCGTAGCGCAGCGCGTCCATCAGATAACGGTTGTTGAAGCCAATCTCAAGCCCCTGACCGTCGCCCGCGATGCGGCAGACGTCCTTTGCGTCGCCGTTGGCGGTCTTGGCGGACATCGTCACCTTGTCCTCGCCGAACTGGCAGCGCACGGGGCTCTTGAGCTTTTCACTGATGACGACGCTCACGCGCTCGAGGCTCTGGAGCATCGTCTTCGTGTCGACGACGACGTTGATGGGGTTTCTGCGCGGGATGGCGTTCTTATAATCGAGGAATTCACCCTCTAAGCGGCGGCAGATGAGCTCGGTCTCACCGACCTCGAAGAGAATATGGCGCTGGCCGAGCGTGATGGTCACGACCTCGTCGATCTCCTCGCAGATGCGCTCGACCTCATTGAGCGCCGTGCCGGGCGCGACGAACGAGAACGCGCCGCCCTCGATCTTTTCAAGCGCTTCCTTGCGAAGCGCAAGGCGGAAGCCGTCGACGGAGACGACGGTCAGCCCCTCGGCAGATACCTCGAACAGCGAGCCCATGTGCACGGGGCGCGCCTCGTTCGTCGAAACGGCGAAGCTCGTCTGCTGGATCATGGACTTGAGCGTCTTTTCGGCGATCTGGACGGCGTACTTCTCCTCGACCTCGGGCAGCTCGGGGAAATCGGCGGCGGAGAGGCCCATGATGTCGAAATCCGCGTCGCCGCAGGTCAGGTGGATCAAAAATTTGTCGTTCGCGGTGAAGGTCACGACGTCGTCGGGCAGTCTTCTTAAAATCTCGCCGATCAGGCGCGCGTTGACGACCAGCTCGCCGGACTCCTCGACCTCGACGGCAAACTTCGTGCGGATGCCGGTCTGCATGTTGTAGCCCGAAACGGTCAGGCTCTCGCCGCCGCAGGTCAGCAGCAGTCCTTCGAGCGCAGGGATGGAGCTTTTCGCCGCGACGGCGCGGGAGGCGGTATTGACTGCATTTTGCAGCAGCAGCTTTTCGCAGGAGAATTTCATAGCGGCGTTCCTTTCGTAAAACGGATGATTTTTTCTCTTTTGGAAAAGAAAAAGGATAGTTTTTAGAAATAGCAGCAGTAGGGGCGCAAAAATGTGGAAAACCAAATTTTAGCCCGAAATGGCAAGGAAAATTTATCCCTCACGGGTTGTTGAAAAGTTCTATCACTTTCCACACCCAAAATTTTGAAAAAATGTTTCCACAGCTTCCCTCTGCACAACCCTGTGGATAATGTGGAAAACTTTGTTATCTTTTGGAGTTGATGTTAATAGTGATCTCTTTGATCGTCTGGTTGAAGACGGGATCGGATTTCATCTTCTTTTCGATCTGCTCGAGCGAGTGGAGCACGGTCGTATGGTCGCGCTTGCCGAACTCGCGGCCGATATCGGGCGTCGACAGATTCGTCATGCGGCGCACGAGGTACATCGCGGCCTGACGGGCGTTGACGGCCTCGCGGCTTCGAGACGGGCCCTTGATGACCTCTTCGTCGATGCCGAAGTAGCGCGACGTTTCGGTGATGATCATGGCCGCCGTGGGGGCGAGGTTCGCGTTCTTTTTCATAAAGTCCTCGACCGCGCGGTGCGCGGCGTCGGCGTCCATCTCGCGGCCGATGAGATCGCGGTAGGCGAGAATCTTGTTCATCGTGCCCTCGAGCTGACGGACGTTGGACGTGACATTCTCGGCGATGTACTTGGCAATGTCGTCGTCGATGACGGTGCCCCACTGCGCAGCCTTATTCTTCACGATGGCAAGGCGCGTTTCAAAATCGGGCGGCTGCACATCGACAAGTAAGCCCCACTCAAAGCGCGTGCGCAGGCGGTCGTCGAGAAGGTGCATGTCAGAGGGCGGGCGATCGGAGGTCAGGACAATCTGGCGTCCGGCCTCGTAGAGCGTGTTGAACGTATGGAAAAATTCGTTCTGCACCTGCTCCTTGCCCGCGACGAACTGCACGTCGTCCACGAGCAGCAGGTCCGCGTCGCGGTACTTCGCGCGGAACTCGCTGCCGCGGCCCGCGCGCACGAGCTCGATGAATTCGTTGATGAAATCATCGCCCTTGATGTAGATGATCTTCGCCGACGGGCGCGTCGTGCGGATCTGGTGGGCGATGGCGTAGATCAGATGCGTTTTGCCAAGGCCGGAGTCGCCGTAGATAAATAGCGGGTTGTAGTGCCCCACGCCGTCGGCCACGGCGCGCGCGGCGGCATAGGCCATCTTGTTCGATTCGCCGACGACGAACGTGTCGAACGTGAATTCGCCGGAATCGAGCAGCGCGGTGGACTTTTTGACCTCGGGCTCGAAAAGGGCGGTGCTCTCCGCGGTGGAGAGGAGCTTGACGTCGAAATCGGCGGAGTAAATGTCCCGCAGGGAATCCTTGATGCGGTCAGAGAACATGGATTCGATCGTGCTGCGCTTAAAATCGTTCGGGCAGTGGAGGTACAGCGTGCGGTCCTTGATGGACACGGCCTCCACCTCGTCGAACCACGTGGAGATGGTCGTCTCGGACAGGTCCTGGCTGAGGCGGGAGAGAACGATCTTCCAGATGTCTGCAACAGAGTTCACGGAAGCGCTCCTTTCTTTCTTTGGAATAAACGGCTGTGACAGCCGAAAATTTACTCCCTACATTATACCAAAAAACGCGCACGAACGCAACACATATTCTAAATATAAAACGCTGTTTTTTGCAGTGCAAAAGCCCTGAAAAACAGGCAAAAGGACACAAGAGATAGTTGCATGTTTCGATACGCGCCACAAGGTTTTGCGGGAAATGGAAATATGCACCGATTTTTGTATTTTTGGTTGACAGAATGCGGCAAAACCGATATAATACTCCCCGTATGCCGCATCAATACGGCACTATTTTTATCAACTGCGGTCCGCGGGGAGCTTTCTCCGCCCGCCGTCGAGTAAGTGCAGCGCCTCCAAAAGGGGTGCTGCCGGTAAAATTTTTTCAGGAGGTAAAACGAAATGGCTACTTCTCGCACCTATCAGCCCAAGAAGCTCCAGCGCTCCAAGGAGCACGGCTTCCGCAAGAGAATGTCCACTGCCAACGGCCGCAAGGTTATCGCCCGCCGTCGTGCACGCGGCCGCGCCCGTCTGACCCACTAAAGCGGGAGCAACTTGCGTATCGTATGCTACACATGAAACAATGAGGGACGGCCGATGAGAATGTGTTTCGATCGCCGTCCCTTGCAGGCTATGCGGAGAAATCCGCAAAAGCAGGGAGATCACGCGTGAAAAGCACCACCACCGTCAAGAAAAATTACGAATTCTGCCGGATGTATGCCAAGGGCAAGTCCGGTGTTTCGTCCTGCCTTGTGGTGTATTACCGGAAAAACCGGCTCGGACACAACCGCCTCGGCGTCACGGTCAGCACCAAGCTCGGCCACGCCGTCGTGCGCAACCGCGTCCGCCGCCGCATCCGCGAGATCTTCCGCTTAAGTCAGGGGAAGATGAAACAGGGCTACGACTGCATCGTCGTCGCCCGCACAAGGGCCGCCCACGCGGACTACTGGGAGCTCAAGCGCGCGTTTGAAAAAACGTGCAAAAAGCTCGATTTGTGGGAGACGCAGGCATGAAACGCTTTCTGCTGTTTCTCATCCGGTTTTACCGCAGGGCCATCTCACCCTACCGTCCCCCCTGCTGCCGCTTTATCCCCACGTGCTCTCAATACGCGCTCGAAGCGATCGAGAAGTACGGGGCGGTCAAGGGCGGCTGGCTTGCCTTCAAGCGTATCATGCGGTGCCATCCGTTCTACAAGGGCGGAAAAATCTACGACCCGGTCCCGTGACCGAACCTAAAACCACGGAGGAAACCGAAGAATGTCAACCATCGGCTACTACATTTGCGTTCCCTTCGCCTGGGTCCTGCGCACCTTCTATGAGCTGACCGGCTCCTACGGCTGGGCTCTCGTGCTCTTCACGATCGTCGTGAAGCTCATCACGCTGCCCTTCCAGATGAAGTCGAAAAAGAGCATGATGCGCATGAATCTCTTCCAGCCCAAGATCAAAGAGATCCAGACGAAATATGCCAACAATCCCCAGCGCATGAACGAAGAGATGCAGATGCTCTATGCCCAGGAGGGCGTGAACCCCATGAGCGGATGCCTCTGGAGCTTCCTGCCCTTCCCCATCCTCATCGCTCTGTATTCCATCATCCGTCAGCCGCTCAGCCGCTTCATGATGCTCTCCAAGGACGTCGTGACGGAGATCACGACCCTTGCCACCACCCTGGGCTACAATGCCGAGCTCGTGCGCAAGGGCTATGAGGAGATCGGCCTTGCCAAGTTCATTTCCGACAACTTTGCGGATTTTTCCGGCAAGTTTGACGGCCTTCTCAACGTGAACTACAACTTCCTCGGCCTTGACCTCACGGTCATGCCGGGGGATGTGTGGAAGGATTTCTTCACCGGCGGCTGGCCCGTGATCGGCGTTGTGCTGATCCCGTTCATTTCCGGTGCTTTGAGCTTTCTGCAGTCCAAGGCGTCCATGGCCGGCAACGTCGCCGCTGAGGGCAACGACGCCGCGGCCCGCTCCAACCGCATGATGATGTGGATGATGCCGCTCATGTCGCTGTGGATTGGCTTTACGCTGCCCGCGGCTCTCGGCGTCTACTGGATCGTCAACTCGCTGCTCTACGCCATCCAGGAAAAGGTTCTGACCAAGTACTATAAGAGCCACATGGAGGACGAGCTCAGCGAGAAGGAAAAGCAGAAGCGCGATGACCGTCTGCGCCGCATGGAAGCCGCCCGCGAGCAGCAGCGCAAATTCGCTGCCGAAGAGGCTGAAAAGAAGACCCTCAAGGAAAAGCGCGCAGAAAAGCAGGCTGCCAAGGCCACGAAAAAGAAAAATTCCACGAACGAAAGCGGACGCGTCGGCGACCGCCCCTATGCCCGCGGCCGTTCCTATGACCCCGAGCACTACGGAGAATAATTGTAAGGAGCTTGTCTGAATGATCAAGTTTATTGACGTAACGGGCAAGACGGAGGACGAGGCGATCCAGAGCGCGCTCGCGCAGCTGAAGATGGATAGAGACGACGTTTCTGTTGAAATTCTTGAGCGCGCGAAAGCCGGATTCCTCGGCATCGGCAGCGCGCCCGCGCGCGTTCGCGTGAGCTATGACGACGGCAAGGCCGAAGAGGTCAAGCCGGTGGAAAAGCCTGCCGCACCCAAGCCCGAAAAGAAAGTTGAACCCGCTTCTGCTCCCAAGGCCGTGCCCATGTACGCGCCCGAGGTTTTGCAGAAAAAAGAATCCCGTGCAAACGACAAGCCGCGTACCGAACGCGGCGACCGTCCCGCGCGCGAAGACCGCTGCGAGAACCGCGCTCCCCGCGCCGAGCGCGCGGAGCATCCCGCCCCGCAGCCCAAGCCCATTGTCGACCTCGGCGAAGAGTGCCACGACGAGAAGAGCGAGCAGATCCGCGCGTTCCTCAAGGGCCTTCTTGAGCACATGGACTCCGCCGCTGAGGTCAAGGTCTACGAGAGTGAGAAGGGCCGCTACAAGGTCTTCCTCGAAGGTGAAAAGCTCGGCGCGCTGATCGGCCGCCGCGGCGAAACGCTCGACGCCATCCAGCAGTTGACGAACTACAGCATCAACCGCGGCAGCGAGAAGAACCGCGCCCGCGTGCAGGTCGATGCGGAAAATTACCGCGAAAAGCGCGAGCAGAGCCTCGAGCGCCTGGCGGAAAAGGTCGCCGGCAAGGTGACGAAGTACCGCCGCAATGTCACCCTCGAGCCCATGAACGCCTACGAGCGCCACGTCATCCACACCGCGCTCCAGGATACGCCGAGTGTGACGACGTTCTCCATCGGCACCGAGCCGAACCGTCGTGTGGTCGTTTCGTACGACCGTACCAAGGTGTGAGTGATTTCCACATTCTGTGGAGAAATAGGGTCCCCTGCAAGCAGGGGGGCGCGAATAAAAGGGGGATACTCTCTTTCACGAAAGAGAGTATCCCCCTTTTGATCCCCCGAGAGAAGGGTTTTCCATTGCAGGCGAGCAGCTTGAAGAGTTGCGGCGCTTGCCGATTGCACTACCTGCGCGCGGCGCTGCCGCGTTTAGTTCTGCTATACGATTTGGTGTGCTTCCATTATCCGCTGCCGCTCTGCTGATCTTGTTTTGGTGCAGCCTAATCACCTGCCACCGACAACGCATGCTATTTCGATAGTGCGTACTGCGGCGAGCGCCAGCAATGCTAAACAATCCAAAGTAGGCGGAAATTGCTGAAGACTGCCGAATCGCAGGCAAAGCGGCAGCGGAGATAGAAGTAAGACAAATCGTTTAGATTCATCACTTGGCAGGCACTCCCATTCCAGAGGCATAAAAGTCATTCAAGCCAGAGACTGCCAATCAAAAGCCTTTCTCTTGGGGTTCCAAAGGGGATATTCTCTTTCGCGAAAGAGAATATCCCCTTTG
>ERZ780178.2332-NODE-2332-length-11132-cov-2.415275_pt1 | contig 11132 bp, 7 predicted proteins | sample MGYA00511018_ERZ780178 | MGnify/ENA primary metagenome ERZ780178 (study PRJEB29588, sample SAMEA2151439) | human gut metagenome | biome: human gut; feature: human-associated habitat; material: faeces | place: Denmark | collected 2008/2010 ...
TCGCCGCCCAAGAAAGTCAAGACGACACTGCATATACGATGACAAACTAAAAACTTTTGATATAAAAAAAATAAGACATGCCGCAGGAATATAAAACGCACAGGGTGTAAAACTCTGTGCGTTTTTGATGTATTTATGAATAAACAAGTCTTACAGTCACTCTGCTGTAACCACTCCATGTGCAGGTGAACAAGGTCAGATCCCAGTCGCTGCCACCACCTTTTATGAGCGATGGCGAATCCCAGCCGCTCAGCAGTTCGCTGTTTGTGACAGTATAGTTAAATTCTCTGCCATAAACATCGGTGAAAATGACCTGGTCACCTGAGCTGAGCTTATCCAGCTTATCAAAAAAGCCTGTGTAATTGTGAGCGCAGATTATAAGATCATTGTCTACACGTCTGCCGCTGTACTGACAAGCTGCAGTATTCATTGCAGCATAGCTCCAGCCACGAGTCACAGGGAACTCCTGCCCCAGTGTCGGGAATGAAATCAAACCTATATATGAGTTGCCGTCAAGCACGATATCCTTATCCGGGTCATCTTTCTCGCTGTCCGTGGATCGACTATCGTCAAAAATGTCAAAGGGTGAACTGCTGTCGCTGTCCTCTGAACTGTCTGAGATCTGCGTTTTCAGATCACTCAGCACAGCCTCCATCCTTTTATTACTTTGCTTTTCATGAAAATAGTTGTAATAATTAAGGGATAATGCCGCCGCTATCAGCATTATCCCCATTATTATCAACAAAAGTCCTAGTTTTTTTTTAGTCACTATTTTTCTCCTGTTGTAAATGCGAGCCTATGTGGTTTCGCCTTTATTTCTCTTTTCTGCTTACTCTCCAACCTGCCGCGATAAGGATAACTCCGCCGCCTATAAGTACAGGCACCGGCCAGTTGAGCGAACCAGTCTGTGGTATATTGTCAGGCGTTGAGCTTGATGAATCAGAGCCTGACGAGCTGCTGTCAGGTGTGCTTGAACTACTATCTGTATTACTTGAACTGTCTGACTTATATGTGTTCTCTATAAGAAACAGCTTGTCATTGCTTTTGGTAACGACTGTGTAGTTGGCAGGAATATCTATCTCCTTAACTGTCCACTCAGCCGCAGAATTGTCTTTCCAGAAATACTCCCAATTGTTGTCAGCGTTAAGAGTAACAGTATCGAAAAGCTTGCCATCACGATATATCTCCACCTTGATATTATCAGGTATAAGCTTTTCCTGACCATCAGGAACTATCCACGACTTTCTTACACCATAATCACTGTCCCCTGCTGGGATCTCTTCGTATGTGAACTTGGTGTAAACTGTTATCTGACCCTCAGCCACGATATCCTTATCTATCTCTATAAGTGACGGAGAAGGTGTAAACTTAGCCGTTGTGTTTTCAAAACTCTTGCCTGAAACAAGATACAGACCCACAGAATCAGCAGAAAGCTTTACTTCACCGTTTGCGTCCGTCTTGCCTGTTGAAACTGGTGTTATGCCATCAGTTTTTACGTAGTTGTCGAGAGTATCAGCGACAGCCTGCATTTTTGAAGCGTCAGTAAAATCAGACATATCTATAGGATAATCGCTGAACTCGCCAGTAAGGACAAAGTCAGCTTCTTTACGCTCACCGACCTTATATATACTCCACTCGGCATTACTAACAGTCGTTGTATCATTTTTGCACACTATATCCACATTGATATTATCCGCCGCAGAAGCTGAGATCGTCATGCTTCCCAAGGCTGAAACAGCCATTGCCGCCGTACACAAAACAGCCTTTGCAAGCTGAGAAAATTTAAGTTTCATCTTTGCTACTCTCCTTATCAGGTAGATTTTCAACATTATCGTCACTCTCTGGCTTATCCAGCATTGCCACAAGCTCATCATGAGAGATTTTTTTGCGTTTTGAATCCACAAACCACCACACAAGCAGTACCACAAACAATGGTATTGCTACAAAAGGCACGACCACAAGAGAATCGAGCTGAACAGCGTCTGCCGTTATTTTTGAAACACTCTTTGTATCGTCCGCAGTTTCAACTCTCTTTGCACGAACAAGAAGCCTGTGAGAATTGACTCCGTATGGTGTACAGGTAGTCAACGTAACATGATCCTCACCTGGAATAATGTTCAGCTTATCCATTTCATTAGGCAGAACTATATAAACAGCCTCGACCTCATATGTATAGACCTCTTTCAACACTGTTATAGTGAACTCATCGCCCTCTGCAAGCTTATCAAGGTCGCTGAAAAGCTTTGCCGAAGGCAGACCTCTATGTGCTGAAATGACCGAATGAGTGTCCGCTCCGCCAACAGGCAGGCTCGAACCCTGCAGATGTCCCACAGCGACATTTAACACGCCGTCACTTGTGCCATGATAAATAGGCAACTCCACCCTTATAGTCGGAATGGAAATATAGCCCATAACACCCGTCCCCGTGATATCTAGGATATCCTCATAGCCCTTGACCTTATCATAATCAACAAAAGGTCGGGCAAGCTTTGCTATCTCTTCATTATATTTTCTGGCACGGCTGAGTATCTCTTCATTCTCCTTGTCAGAAAGGTCATTTGCCGCTTTCTGATAAGTCGCCACCGCACGGCTTTGCGTTTTTGAATTCCACCAATCGCTTATTGTTGGATATAACATCACGGAGAGCCCCACAAGCAATAACAAGACCAATAAAATTGTAGTTGATTTACCGCTTTTCTTCCTCATGGAGTCCTCCCTGATGCCTGCCGACCGAGATCGGCAGGACAAAGGTAAAAATAAATTCAAAAATTAGTCGTTCTTAGCTCTCTTCTTAGCAATGAGAAGCACACCTGCGCCCAGTACGATAGCTCCGCCTACACCGTAGAAGATCTGAGTACCGATACCGCCAGTTGTTGGAAGTGAGCCGCCCTTCTGATTTATGATCTTAACTGTTGAACCGCTTGTGCCTGAATCAGTGCCGTCGAGCATACGAATGGACTGAAGCGTATTAGCAGGATCATATGTTGTGTCAAACTTGAACTCATATGGATCAGCTCTGTTATACTGAGCAGGAGCTTCTGTCTCAACAAGCTTGTATGTTGTCTGATCATCAATGCCCTTGATAGTGAACTTACCTGTTGCGTCTGTTATGATAGTGTCGATAGCCCCTGCCTCGTTACCAATAGCAAGTCTGTAAACATTCTTGTTTTCCCCGTCACTTATATCAACAAGCTTAAGAACTGCACCATTCTTATCCTGAAGCTGGAACTTAGCATCTGCAAGAGGCTCGCCCTTTTCGTCTACCTTGTTACCAACAAGTGAGAATGTCCAGTCATAAACTGTAACCTTAGGTGTTTCACCTTTCTCCTTACCTGTTGTGTCCTGAGGATTGTTTGAATATGTCAGATAAGCTGTGTTAGGGTTATTGTTCACGCTGTCAGGAGCAGTAACTGCTACCTTAGCTTTTTCATTGAGCTTAGCAGAATAATAAGTTTCGATCTTAGCAACTGTAGGATAGTTCTTTACAAGTTCCTTAATATCGAAAGTAGTATAGAAAGATTCCTTATAGTCGGTCGTACTGCTGTCGTCGCCAACTGTTGTGTTAGGACCTACTGTAACAGAAGTGATCTCCTGACCGTCAGCGTCATAGTACTTGTATGTAAGGTTATCATTGAATGTAAAGCCCTCGCTGAGCTGGTCACGAACTGTGTATGTATACTTGTCATAAGCTGATACATCACTTGGTATAGTTGTTGTGATCTTGAATTCTACATCGTCACCAATTGCGTTGTCACCAACATCGCCCCATGAGTCATTCTCATTGTGCTTGATCTGCTTTGTAAGTGTTGGCTTTGTCCTCTTTGGAGTAACGTCTGTTGTGCCTGAAACGTTAAGGATAAGAGCTGAGTTAGCCTTATCAACACCATTATTTTCTGTTGCATCGACAACGAGATAATAGCCAGCATTTGGAAGTGGAATAGTGTACTCACCGTTATCTTCATAGGCGGTTACAGACTTATTGTCGATGATGCAGGCAGAAGCGGCTTTTGCAAACTTTGCAGTATCTTCCTTTGTCCAATGATCTGCATCTGATATTATCTTTGCAACGTCTACTGCGTTCTCGGCACTGTCGAACTGAGACATATAAGTGCTAAGACCAGAAGTTTTCAGGCTGGTAAGCAGAGCATCGCCATTAATGCCTTTGCCCCACTTGATAGTATTTGTTGCAGATGCCTGGTCAAAGATCTGATAAGCCTTATATACTCTGTTTGTATCAGAATCCTTGATAACAATGTTATTAACGCCAGCATCAGTAGTAGCAAATACTCCGAATGCTGATGTTGCAGCAATAGCTGAAACTGACATAACGGTTGCAGCGGCAAGAGCTGCGAATTTCTTCATCTTCATAATAAATTATCCTTTCATATTTGATTATTTATAGCGTTTTTTTGCGACGCTTTGTAACTAAAAGTATTGTTGCAGCAACAGTGACTGTTCCGCCTGCTGCCACGAATGGGATAACACCCATGCCGCCTGTTTCAGGCAGCTCTCCCAAGGTTTCCTCAGAGTTGTTATAGACCTGAACATACTGATCACCGTTCTTTGTCATATCAATGCAATTCTCATTTTCTGAGCCATTGTATCTGTAGTAAGCTTTGTATGACGATGTGCTTATCGGCTGACCGTTCACGTCTGTCTCCTCAAACCAATAGTAATACTTATTACCCTTGATGTCATTTTTTTCGAGAGAAACGGCATTTGACCAGTTGTTATCAGCCGTGAGCGTTATCTGCTTCCACAAGAATACTTCACCGCTAGGTATCGCATCTTTATTAGGAACAGGTGTAACGTTCGTCTTCTCAGGTGTGCCAAGTTCATTAGCTGTCACCTCATAAGAGCAACTGCTATCATCATTGACCTTTGCTGTAAGCTCAACTGTAACATCGGAAGTAATATCGCTAAGGTCAACTGTGAACTTGCTGGAATTATAAAGATCAGCAACTGACACACTTATATACTTACTTGAAGCGCTCCATGACGCAACACTCTGATTTTTGTCACCGTCCCAAACATCCCGATCTCTGTAGAACTCAGCAAGAACATCGCCAGACGAATTGATAAGCCTTACTCCGGAATATTTCATATCGCCCCTTTCGAGCCATGCGTTATTAAGGGTGAAGCTGAACTTAGCCGAGCCATACATGGTATACTCAGAGGCAAAGCTTCCGTTCTGAGCCATTTCTGCACCATTGCTTGTAAGGATCCTGAATTTAACATTCTGTCCCTTATCCATTGTGCCTGTAAACTTGTTATATTTTTCAGGCACGTCAGCCTTATTTGTTGACCTATAGATATTGAACGTTACCTTATCATTGGTATGGGTATTGCTATCGCCGTCAGACCATGCCTTTTGCAGGCGAACGTCCATATTTTCTACCTTCTGCGGGTTCTTGGTATTGACGATCGTATCAAAGCCCGTGGCACTGCCGTTATTTGAATAAGTATATGTAACGCCAAAGCCGTCAGGTATATTCTTTTCAAGAACATAGTAATACTTGTCCTTGTCAAGACCGTCAAGAGTTACCGTCCAATTCTTAGACTTTTCCAGAGAAACAGTTTTTATAAGTTTGCAATCTGTTGGTATTCCGTTATCTCCATTCACTCTTGAAGTTGAATTTGGTGCAACAGAGGACTCATAAACATCTGCCTCGATCTTGTCGATACCAGCAGGAAGCTCGCTGTCAGCAAGCTTGTTTCCAAGCTCATCACGCCATTCCTTCGTAATGTTAAGTCCCTTGACGTTCGTAACTGTAACATCAGTGTTTTTGCTCATTGCCGTTGCACTGTATACAGCCTCATATCCTGTTGCAAGATCGATCTCTTTGATATAGTAGTAAAGCTGCTTGTAATCATTGCCGACCTTTGTATATCCAGGAAGCTTTGTCCACTCATGTTTCCAATTGTTAGCTTCGTTAAGAGTTACCTCAGCACTGCCCCACTGAATATCATCTGGAACACCGCTTAAAACCTTAGTTGTAGACGAGCCAAGAAGAAACTTTACGCTCTCTGCCGAATGATTGCCGTTTCCATCGCTCCAAACCTTGCTTGCAGTTATCTTAAACTCTTTCAGCAGATTTGTTACTCTGAACATATCTCCGTTCTTCACGAACTGATATCCGTCCTCACCGACTTCACTTGGAACTACAGCCGGACGCACTTTAAAAGCAAAATATATAGGAGTTTCGTCAAGAAGATAACCCTCTGGACTTTGCTTTTCTATAAGCTTATAAAGATGACCCTCAGTATTTCCGGTGCCTGCGGCAGGTTCAAGGTCAAGGTTGTATGACCCGTCAGCATTTACATTGAATGTCTGCGCCTTATCCTGCGCCGAACTTCCCCAGATAACTGATTTTCTGTCTTTCGCAGCATTTTCTTTGAAATCTACTGCCGGGAGCCAATCGTATGTGCCATTTTCCAGCTTAGTGTATCTGTAGATCTCAAAAGAAGCCTTAAGCATAATACTATAGTCTCCGCTGTCTACCTTCATAAGCTTAAATGGCTCAACAGTTGTTGATGACGCCTTTGACTGATTTATCAACTCAAACTCGGAATCATTATCTTCACTGTCATTTACAGCAGAGCCGTTTGTGTCAAATGATATATTATTGAACACATGGACTTTATAGCCATCGTTCTCAGCGTCCTCATCATTTGCAGGACTTCCTGTATAAACGTAAACTAATTTCAGGTGACGCTGATCTGGAACGTTTATTTCAAGCTTCTTTACAAAATCTCGTGTCTTCGCTGTCAGTGCGGAACACTTTACAGCTGAAAGCATTTTTTCATTGCTGACTTCAGTGTTTGAAAAGCCGTTGCCATCCCTGTATTCATATTCGACTCTGAAAACACCGCCCGCCTTCTCAGAAGAAACCTCTTCCACAGGGACGGATATGCTTGAGCCAAAATCTGACCACTCGTTTTTCTTGTTGGCAAAGGCTTTTACTTCTTTGAAGCTGTTGCCGTCCATATAGCCATAAGCCACATAGTAACTCTTTATATTTCCGTTTTCGTAGCCTTCAGGCAAAGTTAGATCAATAGTACCCTTAGCGCCAACAATACTTTCACTTGGAATAAAGTTAGCGATAAACTTGCCCTTTTCGTTGGTAATAACATCTGCACTGCAAGAAACTGTGCTGTCAACTGCCTCCGGATCTGATATCACATAACTGTAATCACTCACAGCAAGCTCTGCACCCGTATCTGCGTCAAATACCTTGATAGACTTCAGATCCATGTCAACAGCGGAATTGCCATTTATGCTTACCGTTTTTGTCTGAATGTTACCCTGAGCGTCCTTTGTCTTAACTACAGCCGTGCCTCCGCACTTGATAACATCGTTGAGAGTTATCATTCCGTTTGTTGAGCATTTAAGCTTTTTAGGGTTAACATCAATGGTATAAGTTATCTCACAGCCGGTGGACTTCGGAGAAGAAGTTTTCTTCAAGTTCTTTTCCTTAACTGTCTGCGTCTGGCTTCTCTCCGGATATTTTCCAGCTTTGTCCTGAACTGTGTTTTTGAACGCTGCAGTACCATTCTTGTAAACACCATTCTTAACATCATCGACCTTTACAAGTGTACTGTAGTAAGCTGTCCAAGCGTCCTGCTGATTCCATGCAGTCTTGAAAGTTACTGTATTGGCTGTCTTATCATAGAAATATTCAAACTGATTTGTTTGTGCAAAATCATACTTATCAGAACTATTTCCAAATGAATACTTGAGATAATCCTTGTTCTCGTAGAATATCATTCCCGCCGGAAGCGTGTCCACGATCTCGACATTATCGTTACGCTTATAAGTGCCGTCCTTGTTGATATCAAGCCGCCAATCAAACCTGTAATACTCAACACCATTTACAGTAACAACAGGCAGGCTGCTAAGATCATGCACTGTGTCGCCTGCTACACTGCTTGCAGCGTCATACTTTTCATAAGGCGCTTTGGAGCTGTCGCCTATAGTAAACTTAGTCTTATCTGCACTAGGCTCGAATGTTTCACCTTTATAAGTAGCCTTGTTATTTACATTTATAATAGTACCTTCGTCAAGACCTGTTACATCTATGGTACTGCTATACTTTATCTGCACAAGGTTTATATTGTCAAATTCTTCACTATCATTGAACTTTATCTCAAACGAAGTGTTGTCGGCATTAGGTACTACAGTGTAATTTGAACTGTCAAGCGGTTCATAGCTTCCTGTTCCATTTCTCTGAACATACATGATAATGGAATCAGTGTCAAGAACGCTCTTTATTGACTTGCCATCATTTGACGTAGCGTTCATTATATCGCTTATAGTCTTGCCCCTAAAGGAACCGTTTGTCTGCTTGACCTCTACCTGCCACTTATATGTAACACTGCTTCCGTCCTGAGAAATGTCAAGAACTGTTTTTGACTTCTCGTTTACAGGCTTATAATAAACTGTCTTGTCAGAATGGAATCCGTCAATACCTGCAGTATTTTTCACTGCATAATTTCCATTGCTGTCAGGGTCGCCAAGATCATAGTCAGCAACCTTTGTTTCATAGGAAATAACTACCTCGTTATTGTCACCTATTCTGTCAGGCAAAACAAGCTCACCGTCACTTGCAACTGTTGCATCAAAGGTATCATTTCCAACCTTTATGCTGACAATCTGTCCTGCTTTAAGCATATTATCAGTTATTGTCTTGCCTTTAAGGGTAGAATTTTTGTCATTACATTTAACAGTTACTTCCCATTTGAGTATACCTAACGTGTTATTATCTATCCAACCACTTTTTGATATCTGATACCTATTATAAACAGTTTCACTTGATGTGATATCAGACCATGGTTGGCTTTTATCAGGTCTTTGCATTTTAACTGTATTTGTAGTTTCCGCCTTGTCAGGATCGATAGCTGTCACATACTCGATAGTAATTTTTGACGCTGTTGTTTTATCGTCAAACGTAAGCGTGTTTCCATTAAGTGTGTACTTTACATCTGAACCATCATCAGCTTTAAGTGCAAAGCTTCCTTGCTTTGCATCAGGGAATGCTTCATCATAAAGGTGATAGCCCTTGAGGTCTGCACCGCTAGGGTTGCTTACAACAATTTCCCATGTGACTTCGTTATTGTCGTAGTCAACATTCTTGCCTGTTTTTGAGATCTTATCCTTCTTTGACTCAGAATAAATAGTTTTATCTGCTTTTACTCCATTTCCGTCTTTATCATATGTGGTGGATTTGTTTTCCACCTTACCTGACATAACGAAATTCGGGTCGCTTGTAGGATATGGGGTCGTGTAGCTTATGGTAACATTTTCTTCGCTGAATCCATCGCTGAAAACAAACTTTCCGCTTGACGCGTCATAGCTTCCTGCACCCTCAGGTGAAACAGTGAAGCTTCCGTCAACAGCATCCTTAAAAAGCTTGTCCTCGATCCTGTCAAGAGGCTTCTTTGCAGGATTGTCAACTGTGATAGTCCACCTAACTCCGTCAGCAGTTTCGCTTGCGTCCTTTATGGCAGACATAGTGAGCGGAGTAAAACCGTCTATTTCAACCGTCTGACCACCTATCTCAACAGTGGTCTTATCACCTGTATCTGTATCCTTACGCTTTACATTACCCTCAAAGCTTGCCTTACCGCTTATAGCGTCCTTCTCATTTTTCTGTTGATATCGCTCGTCAAACTCAATAAAAAGATACTTCTTTCCATCTATCTCGTCGACTCTGTACTTACCTGAAATTCCATGTCCTTCATCGAAGTGAGTATCCTCGACATCGCCCCAGGTTCCGTCTGACGGTATACCGCCCTCGGGCAGGCTAACATTATCGTCGATAGGGAAATAAATATACCTATTGGTCATTTCGCCCTTGTCAAAATCAAATTCCACATTGAATTCGATCTTTTTAGATTGGTCTTTTCCTGAACCGACCGCATCATAGGATTTTATCGTGACGCTATTCGCATCCTTATAAGAATAGCTTCCGCCGTTATAGGAAACATCTCCACCTGCCACGGAAGTACCCTCAGTGGCACTTATTGCAGGCATAACAAGACTTGCCAGCACCGACACTGTCATAACTACAGACAGCACCACACCGAACAAGCGGCTGCGTTTTTTCCTTTCATTTTCTTTTAGATATTGCCGAACTTTACCGTTAAAATTCTGCAAAACGGATCACTCCCTCCGAATTTATACACTATTTATGATAAACGCTAGTCCACTGTGCCTATCCTTTTAAAAGGATATATCCTCAGTGAGACCTTTCCAAGCACTGCTTCCTCAGCAATACAGCCTATCCTCTTTGTACGGCTGTCAACAGACGTAGATCTGTGGTCGCCCATAACGAATATTCTCTCGTCAGGCACCTGATAAGGCAACTCGATATCACATTCTCCCAGAGCTTTGCCGTCAACATACGGCTCATTCAAGGTTTTTCCGTTGACGATAACAGTACCGTCCTCCTTGATATCCACCACATCTCCTGCTGTAGCGATAACACGTTTCAACAGTATCTTATTGTTATAATAGAACGCAACTATATCGCCCTTCTGAAAGCTTCCACGCTTTCTGCACACCACCAGCTCGTCGTCATGCAAAGTCGGCGTCATACTTGTACCCGTTACTCTCAAAACAGGCAAAAATAACATTGATATGATCACTGCTGCCGCTGCCACAACAAGAAGCGACGCCACGGTGCTGCGGAGTATCCTCAGATATTCCCGCCTTTCATGATGCTTTTTTACCACCCGCTCAAGTGTCTGGACATCAGGAAGCTCAGGTTTTTTTAACACCTCGTTCTTGCTATCTGCTGCCATGATCTTCCTCCACTACCGGCTGCTCAACAACCAGCTTGTCAAGTCGGTCAGTGATACTTTTTTTATCTTCGAGCTTTTGAAGAAGCTTTTCATTCTCTGTGTTAAGCTTATCATATTCTTTTCGTAGATAAAGCATTAACTCGAGCAGCTCATTTTTTGACAATTTTTCAAGCGCCTTATCCTTCAAAAGCCTCACCTCCGACGCAGTATGCCTATATAATTACAAGTATTATATCACTTGATTTTCCATTTGTCAATCCCACAATATATCATATTTGTATTTTATTACATATAAATATACTGATAGTTTACACAATATTGATTTATCA
>ERZ780178.2334-NODE-2334-length-11126-cov-2.333394_pt1 | contig 11126 bp, 6 predicted proteins | sample MGYA00511018_ERZ780178 | MGnify/ENA primary metagenome ERZ780178 (study PRJEB29588, sample SAMEA2151439) | human gut metagenome | biome: human gut; feature: human-associated habitat; material: faeces | place: Denmark | collected 2008/2010 ...
AAAGGGGCGTCCTCGTCCGCAGCGATCGGCGCGGCGTTTTCCGATTCCGCCGCGGGATTATCGGGCTCCGCGGTCTGTGCCGGCTCTTCCGCCTGCGCTTCTGCGTCCGCGTTCACGTACACGGGATCGACGTTGTCGTCGCGTATGACGGGCTGCTTGCCGAAAGCGGACTGCGTTTCCGCTTCGAGCGCTGCGACGTCGGGAATATACACCGACTTGAAACCGACGACCCTGATGTTTATCTTATGGAAGGACAGGTCAAGCTCGCGCTCGCATACGTCGGTGATGAGCTTTTGCAGGAAAGCGCCCGTCTCTTCCACGCGCCGGCCGTCGGAGTATGCGACCACGACGGTGATCTGCACTCCGAACTCGGTGAGGAAGAGGTGCAGGCGGCGGAACTTTATGCCGTCGAGCACGCTTATGTTCTTTTTGATGAGCGAGCGCACCACGGCGGGCGTGACCTTGATGTTGCCTCCGTCGCCCTGGGCGACCTGCACCTCGCGCACAGTGACGCGGTCGCCGAACTGCAGCGCGATCGCCGCCGCGGTCACGAGCAGATAGCAGCCGCCGAACACGAACAGCAGCGCTTTGACGAGCCCGTTGTCGAAATCCTCCGCGCTCAGTCCGCCGAACGCCGTGCAGATGAGCAGGATTATGAACGTGAGCCCGAATATGCCGCTTATTATCGCGGTTATTTTGGACAGATACTTTTTCATGATAATAACCTCCGAAAGGATATTTTCCGCAATCGCGGATTTTATACCGCGTGCGTCAGACCGTACGTTTATTATATACCGTAATCGGTAAAAATGTCAATATCTTACGACGCGGGAGCTTCGGAGCGCAGAATTTCGCGCAGTTTGTTCAAGAAACATTCGGACGGCTTGGAAAACACCGCGTATTTTTTCCATACGATGTCGAGATGCGTTTCGATGGCGGGCGAGATGGGGCGGAAGCACAGGTCGCTGTCGCCCGTGGTGTTGACGAGCCGCGCCAGCGTGACCGCATAGCCCACGCCTTCGCGTACGAGCACCGACGCGTTGTATACGAGATTGACTTTCGCCCTGACGTTCAGGTCGGAAATCTCTCCGAACCACTGCCTGATCACGCCGTGCTTTTCCATGGACTGCTGCGAGCATATCAGCGGCTGCCCGCTTAAGTCCTCGGGCGCGACGGTGTCCTTTTCCGCAAGCGGGCTGTCCTTTCTCATGAGCACGCCCCAGCTGTCCGCGAGCGGCAGCCGCATGGAATTATATTCTGACAGATCGGCGTAGTCCACGAGTATGCCGAAATCCAGGAGTCCTTTGTCCAGCTTTTCGGTGACGTCGTTGGCGTCGCCGCTGAAAAAATCGAACTTGATGCGCGGGTGCTCGAGCATGACCTCTTTCGCCGCTTTGGCGACGGTGCGTACGGCATAGCTTTCTCCGCTGCCTATATGTACGTCGCCGCAGATGTCGCCTTCCGGCGCGGAGATCTCCGCTTCCGTTTTTTCGTACAGATCCATCATTTCCTCGGCGCGCTTTTTCAGCAGCATGCCCGTTTCCGTCAGCGTTATTTTACGGCTGCCCCGCACGAACAGCGGGCGGCCTATTTCCTTTTCCAGGTTCTGCATCTGCTTGGACAGGCTGGGCTGCGCTATGTACAGGTATTCCGCGGCTTTGGTGATGCTCTGCTCCTGCGCGACGGCAAGGAAGTATCTCAGCTCTCTCAGTTCCATGTTTTTTCCTCCGGGACTATTATATCACGAAACACATATAGCCGTCAACTATGCGTAGCTATTCTATATAGGTATTTGACATAACCGCGGCGCGGCTATATAATAACGGTAACGGAGGCCGGATATGAAAGCGGACGAAACTGTAATATGCAATCTGTGCGACGCGGGGTGCGGTGAGGAGCTGGTGTCCCGCTTCGGGGCGCTGGGCGAGGCGGGCGACACCGCCGCGCAGCTCCGACTGCTCGAAGAATACAGGAAGGGACTGCTCGGAGAGCTGCACTGCGCGCGGGATAAACTGCGCTGTCTGGACTATCTCATTTACCGCATCCGCGGCGGGCGCTGCCCGGACGGGTGCGACGGAAAATACTGACTATGGAAATAATCGAAGACAAAACTTTTGACGCCGAGCGGGCGCTGTACGGCAGCCGCGGCGTGACGGTACGGCGGTGCAGGTTCGACGGCCCTGCCGACGGCGAAAGCGCGTTCAAGGAGAGCGCGGACATTGTTGCCGAGGACTGCTTTTTCAATCTGCGCTACCCGTTCTGGCACGACCGCAACGTCGCCGTGCGCCGCTCGGACATGACGGAAAACTGCCGCGCCGCGCTGTGGTATTCGGAAGACATCACGATAGAGGACACGAAAATGCACGGCATAAAGGCGCTGCGCGAGTGCCGTAACGTCCGGCTGGAAAGGTGCGACATAATATCGCCCGAGTTCGGCTGGTCGACGGACGGCGCCGTACTGCGCGACTGCTCGGCGGAGAGCGAGTACTTTTTCCTGCGCGCCGAGAATCTCGATATGCGCGGCCTGCGCTTCCGCGGCAAGTATTCTTTTCAGTATATAAAGAACGCCGTTTTCGAAAACTGCTCGTTCGACACCAAGGACGCGTTCTGGCACTGCCGCAACGTGACCGTCCGCAACTGCGACGTGCGCGGGGAATATCTCGCCTGGTACTCGGACGGTCTGACGCTCGAAAACTGCCGCATCTCCGGCACGCAGCCGTTCTGCTACTGCCGCAATCTGAAACTCATAAACTGCGAACTCACCGACTCCGATCTGTGTTTCGAAAAATCCGAGGTCGACGCGACCGTGACCACGCCCGTGATCAGCATCAAGAACCCGCGCGCAGGCGTTATCCGTGTGCCGGACGTCGGCGAAATCATCCGCAACGATCCCGACGCCCGCGCCCGCATTGTCCTGACGGGGAAATAAATCCGGTATTGACAAATATCCGTTTCGGTGTTATACTGATATAAAGGAGAAACGGAATGAAGAAGATTGCCAGAATTCTCGTTCTTGTCACGGCGCTTTCGCTGCTGGCGGCGATGTGTTTTTCCGCATGCGCGGGCGCGGATGACGGAAGCGACGAGATTTACGGAAATTATTTCCCGAATCCGGGCGATAAAGCCAATTACGAAGAAAGCGAAGAGTATGACCGCCGGACGCGCGAAAGCGCGCGCATTCCGTCGCCTGACGAGGATTTCGAGGACGACACGGTCGTAATCATACTCGACGGCAAGCACAGCGGAACGTGCGTTCCGGGCAGCGTCTACAGTTATCATCAGGTGATCTTGGAGCTGTGGCGTGTGGACAATCTCGATACGGATAACGTTACCGAGTTGTTTGCCGTAAAACCGGGCGAATCGGTCGGCCCCACGTACCGCGTGATGCTCGAAGTGAAACTGAAAGTTCCGGGCAAGGACAAAGTCGTCGAGGCGATTAAAGCCCTGCAGGACGTCGACATGGTGCTCGTCGCCGAGCCGCAGTATAATTACGGTGTCGTTTATGACTGATTAAAATCGACCGGTGTTACGCATAATTACACATTTCAGAGCCGCACGTATATCGTGCGGTTTTTTCTTATGCTGCCGTTCGCCCTTTTATTCCGGCAGTTCGCCACATTTCCGAGCAAACGCCGCCGCGATGTGTTACACTTCGTTCGTACGGAGAAATCCGTAAAATTCGAAAGGAGGAATAAGAATGAAATCACGAAAAACGAAAAGTTTGTTCGGAATTCTCATGACGGTTTTGCTTTGCGTAATTCTCGCACTTACCGCCGTGGGATGCGGCGGAACGGAAGGCCCGATGGGACCCGCCGGTCCGCAAGGGCCCGCAGGACCTCAGGGCCCGACCGGCCCGCAAGGACCTCAGGGCGAACAGGGGGAACAGGGAGAACCTGGAACGGGAGGCACGGTATCCGGCAGTGCAGGTAAATTTTTTACCGATTACGAGGATATGTACTCCCAGATGGAACATGACGAGCAGATTTCGCTGCGTATAGCCGAAGAAGGAATCGTCATGCTGAAAAACAGCGAAACGGACGGCGAGCCGGCGCTGCCTCTTGCGAAAGGCTCGAAAATCACTCCGCTCAGCAAACGCGCGTATGACTGCGTCTATACCGGTTCGGGCGCGGGCGTGGGATTTCCCGGCAGCTGGGGCATTCCCGCAACCAATCTGAAACCCGGCTTCGAGCAGGCGGGACTGGAAGTCAATCCGACAATGTGGGATTTTTTGAGCACTACGGATTACGGCGTCGGAGGACGTGAGATAGACGCTTCGGCGATTACGGAGACTCAGCTCAATTCGTAGGACGAGTACGGCGACGCGGCGCTGCTCGTGTTCGCCCGCGGCGGATCCGAAGGCTCGGACCTCAAAATCTACGGCACGATGAACGACTCTACCGGTGAAATGACGTACAACGAGGGATACGACGATCCGACGAAAGAACACATTCTCATGCTCGATAAGAACGAGAAGGCGATGGTCGCGGAAGCGAAAGCCAACTTCGATAAGGTTATCGTACTTATCAACTCGTCGAACATCATGCAGATCGACGAGCTGCAGAACGACCCGGATATCGACGCCATTCTGTGGATAGGCGGCCCGGGCGCGAGCGGATTCAAAGCGGTCGGCTCCATACTGACCGGTGATGTGAACCCGTCCGGCCGCACGGTGGATCTCTGGTGGTCAGACTTCACAAAGGATCCCACGTGGTATAACGTCGGTAACAATGCTCATCTCGGAGACGAAGATCTCGATATGTCGTATTATCTCGCGGACGGAACGCGCACGAAACATCACACGCTCGAATACCGCGAGGGCATTTACATGGGTTACAGATATGCCGAAACCAAGCGCGACGATATGAATGCGGCCGATACGACCGACGGCAATGACGGCGACGCATGGTATGACGAAACGGTTACTTATCCGTTCGGCTACGGTCTGTCCTATACCGATTTCAGATGGGAACTGGTGCAGACGCCGCCCAAGGGGCAGCTGACCGATCCCGAGCAGGAAATCACGCTGCGCGTCAAGGTCACGAATGTCGGCGAGCGCGCGGGCAAGGATGTAGTGCAGATTTATTCGGAGCCTCCTTATAAGAAGGGCGGTATCGAAAAAGCGTCGATGAACCTCGAAACCTACGCAAAGACCGATCTTCTGCAGCCGGGCGAGAGCCAGACGCTCAAACTTACGATTATCGCGCGCGATCTCGCGTCGTTCGATGCCGACGACATCAACGGCAACGGCTTTGAGGGCTACGAACTCGAACAGGGCGAGTATAAAATATACGCTTCGCGCAATTCGCACGACCGTTCGCTTACGGTCACGCGTACCGTGGGTGAAGACGGCGTCAGATGTACCACAGACCCCACGACGGGCGCAGAGGTCAAACCGGTCTTTACCGGCGAATTCTCGACCGTAAACGACTCTCTTGAAGAACACATGATTTCCCGTGCCGACGGTCTGGAACTTCCCGAACCGGTGTCCAAGGCGGATCGTACCATTACCGGGGAATACCACGACTATCTGAACGGACAGATCTCGTACGACAATTATCAGGATGAGGAGTCAGACCCCTGGTATGTCGAAAGCGTGCCCGAAACATGGAGTCAGCACGACCAGTACGGCCCCGAAGGTTCCGAAGGCGTGCGCGAAGTTCCCGTCACCAACGGCGAAAACACGATGCTCAAGAGATATTACTACCATATGGAGGAGTACGAGCCGCAGGACATAAAGCTCCGCGACATGGCTGGCATCGAATATACGGAGGCGCGTATCGACGAAAACGGCGTCGTGACGCAGCCTACCGATGCAGGCTCCAAATTGTGGGAAACCTTTATGAACCAGCTTACGTGGACCGAACTGTGCAATCTCGTCACAAAAGGCGCGAATATGTTCGGCAGCCCCGAAATGCCTTCCATAGGCAAGCCGCGCGCTGTGGCACGCGACGGATCCGGACAGATGCGTCTCGGCGCCCGCGGAAGCGGAGCCAATCAGCAGCCTATATGGGGAACGTGCTGGCCCACGGCGGTCATCGTCGCGGCGACCTACAACGTCGACCTCGCATATGAACAGGGCAGGGCGTTCGGCAACCAGGGTATCTTCGCATCCACCCCTCTGTTCTTCGGTACGTCTGCGAACATTCATCGCAGCCCGTTCTCCGGACGTAATTTCGAATATTACAGTCAGGACGGCGTGCAGGGCGGACTGATCGCAGCCGCCGTAGTTAAGGGCATGGCGTCCAAGGGGCTGGTCAGTCACATCAAGCATATGTTCCTCAACGACCAGGAATACTACCGCGACGTGGAAGGCGGCATATGCACCTGGGTGGACGAGCAGACGATACGAGAAGTGTACATCCCCAACTTCGAGATGGCAGTCAAGGCCGGCTCGCTCGGCACCATGACTTCTTACAACCGCATCGGCGACGTAGTCTCCGGCTGCAACTATGCGCTGCTGACCGAACTGTATCGTCACGAGTGGGGATTCAAGGGCTTCACCACCACCGATAACTTCATCCGCTCTTACATGCCCATTACGCTGATGGTCCGCGCCGGACTCGATCAGATTCTCGGCGACGACGACTACACCGGCTACAATCCCAGCGATACGACGTGGAGACTCAAAGGCATAGAGTACAACGGACTCAACCGCGGCATATGGGATCCCGAGCTTCAGCTGCCCCTGGTGCATGCCGACGCCGACGATACCGCCGCCGATCTCGCCCAGGGCACCATTCCTCAGGCGGAATTCAACACGGTGGCAAGTCCCACGCTGTATTATGCCGTTCGAACCGCAGCGCAGCGCGTGCTGTACGTGCATGCGAACAGTATCGCGAACAATAACGGCTGGATCGACGGCGACGAAGTGGAAGCGCACTTCGAAAGCGGCGTAAGCAAGACGGTGGAAATAGACGTTCCCGACGCGGCCGATTACGAGATATCTCTGGTCGACCTGTCAGGCTACGACGGCGATCCGCTGCTCGTATGGGCAAAACCTTCCGTGCCGAAAGATTATTTCACCGATTCGGAGCTTCCCGACGGTCTGACGCTCGAAGGAAACCGACTTATGCTGAAAAACAACGCGGCGGTGGAGAAAGGGACGTATACACTGCTGATGCGCATACGCATCAAGGGGTATAATCTCGGAGGCTTCGGCAACCGCGTGCGGGGCCAGGCTATCGTACTGACTAAAGAGGAAAATGCCGAAATGCTGCAAGGTACGGCGGATACGGGATATTATTCCGATCTGTCGTCCATAGAAGGACTTACCGTGCATTGGAAACTTAAAATAGTCGTGGAATAATCGACGGAAACGATGACGCGGTACGGCTCATACCGTTGAGCCGTACCGCGATCATATAGAGGAGTTAGCTATGAGCAAGAAAAAATATTTCGTTTCGTTTATACTTGTATCTTTCATTGCATGCATGTTAATATTCGCGCTTGCCGCGTGCGGGCAGAAAACGCCGCCCGCCGACGAAAAAACCGCGGAAAAGCTGGAAGTAACAACAATGCCTTCGAAAACCGAATACTATACGGGAGAGGAAATTTCTCTCGACGGAGGACGTGTGACCGTGTATTACGATGACAACAGCTCCGAGGGACTCGAACTTGCCGATTCGCGTCTGGAAGTGAACACCGCGGATATAAACATGTCGACGGCAGGACAGAAAACGATTACCGTCAGATACGGCGGCGCGCGCACCACTTTCAAGATTACGGTGAAAATAGAAGGACTTTCGGTTACATTTGATTACAATTACGACGGCGCAGAGGACGTCATCGAACCCGTGAACAAGGGAACGAAGGTATCCGAACCCGAAACGCCTGAGAGGCCCGCCCGCGGCGACGGCACCGAGTATACTTTCGAGGGCTGGTACACGGACGAAACGATGACGTATCTTTACGATTTCGATACGCCCGTAAACGAGAGTATAGTTTTGTATGCACTCTGGATCGCGGGCGACAGCGTAGAGCTTACGCTGGATTTCAACTACGACGGCATCGATTCTCTCGATATGAAGATGCAGAGCGGCGAGGCTCCTCGTGCGCCCGCCGTACCCGTGCGCGACAAATTTGTTTTCGAGGGCTGGTATGCCGACGCCGCATGCACCGAAACGTTCGACTTTACAAAACCGCTCGACTCGGACAAGACCATATATGCCAAATGGACGAGGTCGGAAACGGGAACGGATACTTACGTTTTCGAGGCCGAGCATATAGATCTGTCGCAAAAGAGCGGCCCGGGCTATTCCGGCACCGCCGCGGGCAAGGATATGATAGTTACGGATCCCAACGCAAGCAACATGCAGTACGTGGGCTTCCTGTATAAGCAGGACATAGTGCTCGATTTTCATATCGATTTCAGCGAGAGAGCAGAGGACGTCACGCTCGTCGTACGCATGTCGGCGGATATTCCCGAAGTGACCGAGATCGATTCAGAGCTGTACGGCGTCAGAGTCAACGGCACGTTTGTTGATTATGCCGGTCCTGTCAGGCTGGAATGCGTGGCCGACGGTACGCCCGGCGAGTGGGTGGACGTGACAATAGGCACGAACATGACGTTCGAAAAGGGCGACAATACGATAGAGCTCGTTACGCTGAACAACAAACAGCCTTCAGCCGGTTCGACATACGCGGCGATAGCACCCGTAATCGACTGCATAAAACTTACCACGGCCGAAGTGCCGATCTGGGACGGCACCCGCGGTCTGCCCTGGAAGCCGTGAGCGGAGGTTCCGAAAAATGAAATTCGTTAAAACGATTTGGAAAAAGCAGCATTCGAGAGTATGGTTTATCGTGACGTGCGCGCTCGTGGTTCTGCTCGCTGTCGTAACCGTACTGTCGGCGACCGTGTTTTTCGAAACCTTTTCCAGCGTTCTCGGAGGCAAGCGGCCGGTGTTCGCGGACGGCATAGAATCCGTTTATCTGCCCGATTACGAAAGTAAGGAGGATACGCTGGAAGCGGCGAACGCGTTCAATGAAAAGATATGCGAGGAAGGCTTTGTGCTGCTTCGCAACGAAAACGACGTCCTGCCGCTGAAAACTCCCGTCAGCGACGAATCCGTTTCCGTCCGTCCGAAGATCAGCGTGTTCGGAAAAAACTCGGTCAATTTCGTATACGGCGGCTCGGGTTCGGGCGGCGGAGGAGGCGGAGAAGGCGCCAGCGACCTGTACGACAGCCTGACTGCCGCGGGTTACGACGTCAATCCCGCGCTGCGCGAGTTTTACGAGAACGACGGCGCGTCCGGTCCGTCCCGACCGGCGAAACCGGAAAATTCCAATCTCGACGACGGCAAGACCGTGACCGTGCCTACATACGAAACGCCGCTGTCCCGTTATAACGGCGGAGTGGCGGGGTATATAGGCGAGTATACCGACGCGGCAATCGTGGTGGTGTCGCGCATGGGCGGCGAGGGCTTCGACCTGCCGCGCAGCATGAAGGGTGCCGAAGGCGCGGCGTCTGAAGACGACCACTATCTGCGGCTCGACGCCAACGAGCGCGCGCTTCTGGAAGCGGTGCGCAGTGCGTTCGCGGGCAAACCTTTGATCCTCATCGTGAACGCCGGCACTTCCATGGAGCTCGGATTCATGGACGAGGAGAAATACGGCGTCGACGCCGCCGTCTGGACGGGATTCCCGGGCAACACCGGCATCATGGCACTCGGCCGTATATTGAACGGCGAAGTGAACCCCTCCGGTCGCACGACGGATACGTTCGCGGCGGATTTCACGAAGGATCCCACGTGGAGCAATTTCGGCGATAATCTCGTCACCGCCGATCCGGAAAATGACGTGCTTTGGGGCGATCAATACGGCACGGCGGACGGTGACGGCACCTTGACAGCACAGCCTTATTATTTCGTGGATTACGAAGAGAGCGTGTACGTCGGTTACAGATATTACGAAACGCGCGGAGTCACGGACGGCGAAGAATGGTATGACGCCAACGTCATATATCCGTTCGGCTACGGGCTGGACTATACCGATTTTACCTGGACGGTGGACGCTTCGCAGATCTCGGGCAAAACCATAGAGCCGGACGGCAAATACGAAATAACGGTGACCGTCCGCAATGACGGCGACGTCGCCGGACGGGATGTCGTGCAGCTTTACGCCCACGCGCCTTACACCGACGGCGGTATCGAAAAACCCGAAACGGTGCTTGTCGACTTCGAGAAGACCGGACCGATAGCGCCGGGCGGCGAAGAAGAGGTGACTCTCACGTTCGATCCTTATTATCTGGCTTCGTTCGACTGCTACGACGTCAACGATAACGGATGCAGCGGTTACGAGCTGGAAGCGGGAAGCGGATACGCGCTTTACGTAAGCGAAAATGCGCACGACCGCAGCAGACCGATTCCGTTCTCGTCGCCTGCGGCGCGGTATGAAAAAGATCCCGTGACCGGCAACGCGGTGTCCGCACGGTACACCGATTGCGAAAACGGATATTTCGACGCGGATACCCAGCTGTCGGACGTGACGGTGGACGGCAAAACGCGCAAAGGACTTTCACGCAGCGACTGGGAAGGTACATGGCCTTCCGTCAGAGCGGACGGCTCCGCCGACGCCGCGTTTATAGCGGCGCTGGAAGACAAGACTCACAATAATCCCTCGGATTTCGATTCAATGGAGATGCCGTGGTTCGACGAGCCTGCCGAAATCATGTTCCGCGATATGGTGACGAATGCCGACGGGGTATACGCGTTCGCCGAGGGTACGCCGGAGTCGGAAAAATATTTGCCCTTCGTGGCATACGACGACGCCCGCTGGAATACCTTGCTCGAACAGTGCGGCACCGATCAGCTGCTGAATATGTTCAATTACGGCGCGTTCAAATCAGCCGAAATAGAAAAAATCGGCAAACCTCTGACGAACGACACGGACGGACCCGCGGGATTCGTGAACTTCATGCTCACGGACGGAACGTACTGGGGGACGTGTTATTACGCGTCGCAGATGACGGTAGCGAGTACGTGGAGCGAAGAGATAGCGGAAGAGTTCGGCCGCATGGTGGGCAACGAAGGTATATGGGGCGCTGACGGCCGGGGGAACGGGATGCCGTACTCGGGGTGGTACGCGCCTGGAGCGAACATACACCGCAGTCCTTTCGGCGGGCGCAA
>ERZ780178.2340-NODE-2340-length-11105-cov-4.209321_pt1 | contig 11105 bp, 10 predicted proteins | sample MGYA00511018_ERZ780178 | MGnify/ENA primary metagenome ERZ780178 (study PRJEB29588, sample SAMEA2151439) | human gut metagenome | biome: human gut; feature: human-associated habitat; material: faeces | place: Denmark | collected 2008/2010 ...
TCGGTCTCCTGATTCATTTTGCCTGCACGGCGGGGTTCGCAGACCAGATCACTGGTCTTGTTTTTCAGCTCTGCATAGGCAATGGCAGAGCAGATGGAGTCGGTGTCCGGGTTGCGGTGCCCGATGACCACGACTTTATGGGCTGTTTTGGGCATAATTCTCCCCCTTTTTTCGGGTCTGCTTCTTATCATGTTGTACGGCCGTGTGCTCCCTGCACGAACACACAGGCTGTGGATTTATTTTAGCACAATTATCTGCGGGGGTAAAGTAGAGCAAACGCACCCAGCTTCATTCTTTTTTGCCATTTCTTGTATACAACGTCTTGTAATTCTGCGCCATCCGCTGTATGATAAAGGTGTCTGAATCAAGTTCCTTTCATCCTGCGGAGGTTTTCCATGTCAACCACCCAAAAACCAATCAACCCACTCTTCACCCGGCAGGCGCTGGTGGCACTGCTGCTGCCGCTCATCGCCGAGCAGGCCCTGAGCGTGACCATCGGCCTGGCCGACACCCTGATGGTGTCCTCGGTGGGCGAGGCCGCCGTGTCCGGCGTGAGCCTGGTAGACAGCTTCAACACCCTGATGATCCAGGTGATGAGCGCCCTTGCCACCGGCGGTGCCGTGGTCACCAGTCAGTACATCGGTCACCGGGAGCCCAAAAACGCCAAGGCCGCCGCCGCACAGATCCTGTTTGTGCTGGCCAGCTTCAGCCTGGTGGTGGCCGCCGTGGTCGTAGTGGGCCGCCACGCCATCCTGCGGGGCATCTTCGGCTCCATTGACGCGGATGTAATGCGCTACGCTGAGACCTATTTTCTGCTCTCAGCCCTGAGCTATCCCTTTATTGGCGTGTACAACGCCGGTGCGGCTCTGTTCCGCGCCCAGGGCAACAGCAAGATCAGTATGCTTTCCAGCCTGGTGATGAACGTGGTGAACATTGGCGGCAACGCCATTCTGATCTACGGGTTCGGCATGGGCGTGATGGGTGCGGCCACCGCCAGCCTCGTGAGCCGGATGATCGCCTGCTTCACCGTGATGTTCCTGCTGCAGAAGCCGGACTGTGCGCTGCGCATCGACCACCTCACCGACCTGAAGCCTGACCTCGACCTCATCAAGCGCATTCTGAAAGTCGGCATTCCCGCCGGCATCGAGAACGGCATGTTCCAGATCGGCAAGCTGTCGGTCTCCAGCCTGACCAGCACGCTGGGTACCGCTGCCATTGCCGCAAACGCCGTGGCAGGCAACATCTCCAGCTTCCTGAACGTGCCCGCCTCCGCCGTGGGCATCGGCGCGCTGACCGTTGTGGGCCAGTGTCTGGGTGCCGGGGAAAAGGCGCAGGCCAAGCGCTATTCCCGCCTGCTGCTCCTGACCGCCTACGCCGGGGACTGGGTGATGAACCTTTCCGGCCTGTTCTTCCTGAACAAGCTGGCGCTCTCCTGGTTCAACCTCTCGCCGGAGGCCTACGGCATGGCACTGGAGCTGATGGTCTGGTTCAACGTTGTATCGCTGATCCTGTGGCCCTCCAGCTTCACCCTGCCCAACATCCTGCGCGCCGCCGGAGATGCCGCCTTTACCATGACGGTCAGCGTCATCTCCATGTGGGTGTTCCGGGTGGCCTTCTGCTACCTGATGGTGCTCAAGTTCCACTGCGGCCTGCTGTTCATCTGGATGGGCATGTTCCTGGATTGGGCCATGCGCTCGCTGTTCTTCTGCGTCCGCTTTGTCCGCGGCAGGTGGATGGAACAAAAGGTGATCTGAGTTTCCGTATATCCGGCCCTCTCCGCCATTGCAGTTTTGGCGGGGAGGGCTTTTTTGTGCAGGAAACCCGCATCCTGTCTCGTATCAATAGGCAGAAGCTTCTCTCCCCTGCATCCGCTTCCCCAAAGCATACCAAATTCCGCGCGGATGTGTTCACGATTTTGTCAGCTTTTTGTCTTGTTTTCTTCGTCTTTGCGCGGTATAATCATACGCTGCAAAGAACTTTAGGCGGGGCTGCGGCCCCCATTCCAGAAAAGGAAGTGTGTTCCATGCGCAACTGGTTTTCCCGCCATCCCGTTTCGTTCATGGCGTTTTATCTCCTGTTTTACCTTTCGGCGTTCCATTGGCTCGAAGTTCATATTGCCGTGCCCGATGTTCTGGTGCACTGCCATCTGGACGACCTGATCCCCTTTTGCAAATATGCCATCGTGCCCTACTTTGCGTGGTTCGTATGGATCCCGTTCACCCTGTTCTACCTGCTGTGGAAAGCGCCCCGGGCCGACTTCTGGCGGCTCTGCCTGCCCCTGTTTGCGGGCATGACCATTGCGCTGGCCTGCTATATCATCCTGCCCACCGGGCTTGACCTGCGGCCCTACCGGGTGTACGGCAGCGACCTCTTTGCTCAGGCCGTGCGGATGCTCTATGCCACCGACACGCCCCTCAATGTCTGCCCCTCCATCCATGTGTTCAACTCCGTCACCCTGATGATGGCCTATTACCGCAGCCGCATCTTTGAAACGCCGGGCCGCCGCTGGATGCGGCCTGCCTCCGCCGTGCTCTGCGTCTCTATCATCGCGTCCACGGTCCTGCTCAAGCAGCACAGCTGCATTGATGTATTGCTGGGCATCCTGCTGGCCATGGCGCTGGATACCGGCATGACCGCACTGGAACACAGCGACGCAAGAGCCTTGCAGCGGCTCTGAATCTGTACGGAAAAACACCCATGCCGACGCTGGCATGGGTGTTTTTGCATTTTGGGGCATTACGGAGCCGGGGCAGTGAACTCTTTCAGGTGCGCTGTATCCAGCTCTTCGGCATCTTTGGCCGCTGATGTATAGGAAATTTTCAGATATTTCAGGGCTGTATCGTTTGCCAGCAGTTTTTTGCAGGTTTCCGTATCAAACGTGATGTTGTTGGTCAGATCCAGCCAAATCAGCTGCGGCATCTGGGTTAGGGGGGTATAATCCATGTCCTTGTAGTTTTCCTTTTCGGCCTCAGAGAGGGACATACTCAGATACTGCACACTGCTTCCCGCCAGCGGGGCAAAACTGTCGATCTCCTGCCCATTGTTCAGCTGCAGAAGGCTCAAATTTTCCATCTGCTTCAGCGCTTCCAGCGAACCGATCCGAGTCACGTCCAGTCTCAGAACCCGCAGATCGGCTCCGGCCAGCTGGGTCAGATCGACCTCACTGCCGGTGATCCACAGCATCTTCAGTGACTTCATCTGCGCCAGCGCCGAAAGATCGGAGACATTGGAATCTGTCCGGATCCCGCCACTGCCATACTTCAACTCTACCACGGAATCCAGCTTTGCAAAGGTCGGAAATGCACTGCTTTCCACACTGGGCACACTCAGAAGCATCAGATTTTTGCATTCTTCCAGACCGGTCAGGTCGGTAATGGGAGAAGCTCCCATTTTATTACTGATATACAATACCTGCAAGCTGTCAAAATGCCGCAGGTCTGCCAGAGAGGTCACCGGATCATACGTTCCCTTTACGCAGACTGCGCAGGCTGCCAGCTGCTCATTGCTGCTGACGTTTCCCCCAATGTCCACCCCGTCCGGTGCATCCTTGACGATGAGATCCTCAATACCGGTTCCGGAGTTTATCGTAACCCGCTGATAATCCCAGACATCGCTGTGATAAATATCCCCTTTCGGGCGGTCGAGCCATTTCCGGACGTGCTGCTCCATCACCGGGTCCTGCCACTCAATGACATAATCCTCCCCATGTTCGGCGTGACTGGCCGGAACCGTAAGTGTCGTCTGCTGAACGAAAACATCCTGCATTTCCGAACGGAAAGGTCCCGGTCTCAGATTCAAAGAGCCTGCACATGCACTGAACAAAAGCATTGTGCAGATCAACAGGCTCAACGCTTTTAATATTTTACGCATAGCAGGCTCCTTTCTGTTTTAGTCTATTTGCGTAACACTCTCGTTCTCATTATCATTCTTTTTACGAGTTGTCTGATTGGGAATTTGAGACATTACTTCATTACTCGAATAGTCGCCATTTTCGCATACCACATATACCCATATAGTTGTGTAATAATATGTGTATTCCGTCCATGTTCTTTCAATATTAAGTACGCCACCACATTTCGGACACTCAGGAAAAAAAAGCGGCTGCACTCCTTCATCTTCTGGCTCAGCAGCAAATGCACCAAGCGGCATCGCACACACAAGTGTCAATACCACCAATAGACCAGCTAACATCTTTTTCATTTTACTTCCTCCAATCTTTGTTGTGATTTTCGCTATTTATATTCTACCATAAGAGTATTATTTTGTAAACAATAAACCACAATCTTTACCGTTTCCAGTGAAAGATTGTGGTTTTGCTTAAAACAGATTTTCCGGCAGGCAGATGTCCTGCTTTGGCACCTTGTCCCAGGAAAAGTCTGGGATCAGGCTTTCCGGGGTGCGGGGAGCCGGTTCAGGTTGGAGACCATAGGCAAAGGCAAGCCTGCCCACGATCTCTTCCGCCGTATACTTTGCCCGGAGATTTTCCAGGCTCTGGTCCCCGTCCCGTTTGGACAGGCGGCGGCCATCGGGGGCCAGCAGGAGCGGGCAATGGGCAAACTTTGGGGCAGGCAGGCCCAGCAGACGGTAGAGGTAAAGCTGCCGTGCGGTGGAAGAGAGCAGGTCCGCGCCCCGCACCACCTCCGTCACGCCCATGCGGGCATCGTCCACCACCACAGCCAGCTGGTAGGCAAACACGCCATCGGCGCGGCGGAGGTAGAAATCCCCGCAGTCGTGGAGCAGGTTCTCGGTGTGGGAGCCCATACAGCCATCGGTGAAGGTGATGTCCTCATCGGGCACCATGAGACGATAGGCCGGGGCTTTCTTTTTGCGCTTTTCGGCGATCTGCTCCGCCGTCAGCCCCCGGCAGGTGCCGGGATAGATCACATTGCCGTCGGAGGTGTGGGGTGCGCTGGCGGCATGGAGCTGGGCACGGGAGCAGAAACAGGGGTAAACAAGGCCCTGTGCTTCCAGTTTGTTATAGCTCTCGGTGTAGATGGCGGCGCACTCGCTCTGGTAATAGGGGCCATGGGGGCCGCCGCTGCTGCCGCCCTCGTCCCAGACAAGGCCCAGCCAGCGCAGGTCCTCTTCCAGCGCATCGGCGTATTTGCGGGGGCAGCGCTCGGCATCCAGATCCTCAATGCGCAGAACGATGCGCCCGCCCTGACTTCTGGCGCTGAGCCAGGCCAGCAGGCTGCAGGCCAGATTGCCCAGATGCAGCCGCCCGCTGGGGCTGGGGGCAAAGCGGCCGGTCACAGCGCTCACAGGCCCAGCTTCCACTCGCCGTCCACAGGCTGGGAGATGGGCGTGTTATAGAACTCGGCCACGGCCTTTGCCATGTACTCGGCATCCTTGCAGCTGGCAGTCTCCATTGCGGAATGCATGGCCAGCTGTGCCAGACCGATATCCACCATGGGGATCAGGATCTGGTGGCCCAGCAGGTTGCCCAGCGTGGAGCCGCCGGGAACATCCGCGCGGTTTGCGGCCACCTGCACCGGCACACCGGCCTTTTTGCAGATCTCGGCAAAGGCAGCGCCGGTAAAGCCGCTGGTGGTGTAGGTCTGGCGGGCATTGTACTTCAGCAGCACACCGCCGCCCATGACCGCCACATTGGCGGGATCGCTCTTTTCGGGGTGGTTGGGGTGGGTGGCGTGGCCATTGTCGGCGCTCAGCAGCAGGCTGTTGGTGCAGGCACGGATGCTCTGCTCCCGGGTGACCCCCAGCTTTTCCTCAATGCGGGCCAGCACATTGGCCATCAGGGTGCCCTGTGCGCCCTGCCGGCTGGAGGAGCCCACCTCCTCGTTGTCGAACATGACCCACATATCGCCCCGGCCTTCCTCCTCGCCGCGGCCCTGCAGGAAGCCCCACAGGGTGGTGTAGGCGCATTCCAGGTCATCAATGCGGCCGGACATGAAGTATTCGCCCTTCAGGCCCACGCGCTCGGCCTTTTCCCGGGTGCAGAGCACCAGGTCAGCGTCCACGATGTCCTCAGCCTTGACCCCGGCCTCCTCAGCCAGAGCGTCCCGCAGGGTGGAGCCCGCCTCACCAAAGATGGGCTGCAGATCCACCTGAGGGTTGTACTTCATGCCGTTGTTCAGATCACGGTTGAAGTGGATGCAAAGGTTGGGGATGACAGCCAGCGCCCGGTCGGGGTGGACCAGCAGGCTCCGGATGCCATTCTCCGTGCGGACCAGAATGCGGCCCGCCACGCTCAGGGGACGGTCCAGCCAGGTGGGCATGATCATGCCGCCGTAGCCCTCGGTCTCTGCCTTGGCAAAGACTGCGTCCTTGCCGCCGTCCAGCTGCTTGATGCGCCAGGTGGGAGAATCACTGTGGCTGGCGGTGACATGCCAGCCGGTCAGCTCGCCCTTGGGCATCCGCCATGCCAGCACGGCAGAGCCGTTGCGGGTGGTGTAATATCTGCCGCCGGGCACCAGCTCCCAAGCTGCGCTCTCGGGGCAGTTCTGGTAGCCGTTCTCCTCCAGGATCTTCACAGCCGCAGCCGTGGAGTGGAAGGCGCTGACACCGGCGTTCAGGAAGTCGAAGAGACCTTCGACGGAAAAGGTGTTATTCTGCATTTTATGTTCTCCTTTATTTTTAGGTTATCCATTGCTAAACCTCTCCGTCATTGCTTCGCAATGCCACCTTTCTTGGCTCCCCTGTTAGGGGAGCTGTCGCCGCAGGCGACTGAGAGGTTTCGCCACAATTATACCGTTTCTCTTATCAAAAAGCAATCACACCGGGGCCATCTCGGCAAGCTGCTGTTCAAGCGCATAGCGGAGCTGGGCGGCGTGCAGGCCGCAGACCAGCTGGACCCGGGTGCCCTGCACCACAAGACCTTTATGGGGCAGGGAGAGCAGAGCCCCCATATCCAGCAGCGAGGCATCCCGCACCGTGAGCCGGAGGCGGGTGAAGCAGTTTCCCAGCTGGGCGATGTTCTCCGGCCCACCCAGCGCGGCGATGAATCGGCACACCTCCTGCGGGTCGGCGTACGGGGACTGGTCTGCGGAAAGGGTTGCTTCCCGGCCCGGGGTGGGCAGATCCTTTGCCTTGATGAGGACGCTGAACACGGCAAAGTAGGTCAGGAGCTCCGCAAGGCCCAGCAGATAGAGCAGCGGCATATTCTGCAGCTGCTCCCCGGCGCTCAGGTTGAACACCAGCGACCCCAGCAGGTTGGAGGTAAAGGCCCGGACGTGCAGGACATGGAGCAGCACCATAAAGCCGCCCGTAATGACCGCATGGGCCACCCAGAGCAGGGGCGAAACGAAGCAGAACAGAAAATCAATGGGTTCGGTGATGGAGGCCACCGAGGCCGTGACCGCCAGCGGGATCATAGCGGCGGCGGTACGGGCACGGTTCTCTTTGCGGGCCGTGAAGATGAAGGCCGCTGCAATGCCCAGATAGCCAAAGGTCTTGGTGAAGCCGGTGTACATCCAGACGATGCCGTCCGAGAGGGGCAGACCCATGGTGTACTCGGTCATGCAGACGGCGTAAGCGCCCGTGTAGGTCACAGAGCCTACGGTCAGGCTGCCGCCCAGCGAGGAGAACTGGAAGGGCATATAGATGAGGTGATGCAGGCCGGTGGGGATGAGCAGCCGTTCCAGAAAGCCGTAGAGGAACACACCCGCGTTCCCTGAAGCCGCGATCCAGCCCGTGAGGGCGCTGACCGCCCGCTGCAGCGGTGGGCAGACGAAGCAAAACCCCAGCCCCAGTGCCACCGCCAGCGCCGACAGCCACAAAAACGACCACCGCAGGCCCGAATAGAGCTGGGTGATCATGCCATAAAACTGCTTTTCGCAGGTGCGGTTGAAGAGCCACGCCGCCGCAAAGCCCAACACGATGCCGCTTGCCACGCCGGTGTCCACCACCTGAATGCCCAGAATGGTGGTCTGGCCCGTGCCCGCAAGGCCGGTCATCCCGTTCGGCTGGGCAAGCAGTCCCAGCGCTTCCAGCGCGGTGTGGTTGGCTGTGAGGAACACCAGATAGGCCATCAGCGCCAGCAGGGCGGCATCCTGCTTTTCGGTTTTGGCGCGCACGGCAGCCACCCCAACGCAGAGAATGACGCTGAGGTTGTTGATAAGCACCATCATCCCGTTGTAAAGCAGCTGCCCCATCAGCTGCAGCGGAGCCCACTGCAGCACCGGCAGCGCCTGACACAAGGGCTTGCTGGTGAGCAGCGCTCCCAGCACCAGCAGCAGCCCCGCCGCCGAAAGATAAGACAGCGGCGACAGCAGCGACTGTGAAAAGCGTTCCAGCCGCCGCAGAAATTTCTGCATCCGTTTCTCCCCCTTTTCCCGGTTCTTCACCCGTTTCTCCCAGTTTGACCATGGCCGGATTATACGCGCCAGCGCAAAAAATGTCAATCCCGCCCGACTGAGAAAAAAACGACAAAAGTTTGTATAGTTTGCACAGCCGGGGTGAAAAATCGTCCTGCGCACGCCGATTGACAACAGCCCGGCAGAACAGTATACTAGAAATGTACCAGAGCAGTTTCTCCGGCAGATGGGCCGGAACACGATAAAAGGAGGCTTTCCTATGATTCGCAAGCGTATTCTTTCCCTGCTGGTCTGCGCCGCCCTGCTGTGCGGCGTGCTGGCAGGCTGCAGCACCTCTTCCGGCAGCACTGCCGCTTCCAGCTCTTCCGCTTCTGCAAGCGAGAGCATCCCCTCTTCCACCGTGACCGCCGATACCGGCAAGGTGGGCCCGCTGGACGCAGGCGAGAATTCCCTGTTCTCCCTCTCTGACCCGGACGATGCCTTTGCCCCCTGCCTCGGCTGGGGCCCCGGCGTGTCCGGCTGCTCGCTGAAATCCGTCATCGCGGCGGCTTCCCTGCTGAAATGGGCCGATGGCTGCAACATGAGCATCCAGCCGGTCAGCGACATCAAAGATGCCTATACCCAGTGGTTTGACAGCCTGAGCGCCGAGGACCAGCAGAGCTTTGCCGATGCCTGGCCGCTCATCAAGGCCGATGCCGAGACCCTGCTGACCGACAAGGACAGCATGACCGGCCGCATCGAGGATGCCGGTCTGGATGCCAAAGAGCTGCCCGGCTGTTCCGAGGAAAACTGGAAGGCCCTGGCCGATGTCATTGACGTACTGGTCCCGGCTTCCAGCGAGTATTGATCGTTCCGTCTGCCCCTGAATGCAAGAGACATAAAAATAAGCCCGACGTTGTCGGGCTTATTTTTATGTTCAGATCTTCTTCAGGGTGTACTGGCGGGTGCCCATGCCGATCTTTTCGGCCTGCTCCAGCGTTGCCTTCCACTCGATATTGGGGTTGGAATCCTTGAAGTTGTCGTGGTGGCAGTTCCAGCCGGGCTTTGCAAGGTTCTGGCCCAGCTGGCTGTTCGGCAGCGGCTGTGCATTCAGGCAGGCGTCCGCGCAGGCCTGATCCAGCGCCACCGGGTCAAAGGACGCAAAGATGCCGATATCCGGCAGGATGGGAGCATCGTTCTCGCAGTGGCAGTCGCAGTTGGGGCTGATGTCCTGCACCAGAGAAACATGGAAGCAGGGACGGCCTGCGCATACGGCAGCCGCGTACTCGGCCATTTTGCGGTCCAGCATCTCGTTGGCGCTGTCGCACTGGGAATAGATAGCGTCAAAGTTGCAGGCACCGATGCAGCGGCCGCAGCCCTTGCACTTGGTCTGATCAATGACGGCCTTATTGTTTGCATCGTAGGTAATGGCATCGGAGCCGCACTCCTTGGCGCAGCGGTGGCAGCCGCGGCACAGGCTCTGCTGCACCTCCGGGTGTCCGGCGGCGTGCTGTATCATCTTTCCCGCGCGGGAGCCGCAGCCCATGCCGATGTTCTTGAGAGTACCGCCGAAGCCGGTGGATTCGTGGCCCTTGAAATGGGTCAGGCTGATAAAGATATCCGCATCCATGATGGCGCGGCCGATCTTTGCCGTCTTGCAGTATTCGCCGTTCGGCACCGGCACCTCTGCCTCATCGGTGCCGCGCAGGCCGTCCGCAATGATGACCTGACAGCCGGTGGTCATGGGCCAGAAGCCGTTCAGCTGGGCACAGGTGAGGTGCTCCAGTGCGTTCTTGCGGCTGCCCGGATACAGGGTGTTGCAGTCGGTCAGAAACGGCAGACCGCCCTGCTCCTTGCACAGGTCGGCCACCACCTTGGCGTAGTTGGGGCGCAGGAATGCCAGATTGCCCAGCTCACCGAAATGCATCTTGATGGCAACGAACTTGCCATCCATATCAATATCCTTGATCCCGGCGGCGATGCACACGCGGCGCAGCTTGTCCAGCAGGCTGGTGCCCACGGGACAGCGGAAATCTGTATAATAGACCTTGGATGCTTCCATAGCATTTTCCTCCATTTTGTTTGCGCGGCACGCTGCCGCATACTCTCTTATTTTGTAGTATAGCACATCTTTTTGCAAAGAAAAAGTGCTGGTAATTGCATGTTACTTGTGCTATAATCCTATAATGACTGTGAGTATGGGAAATTGTTTCTTGGCTCAGTACGAAAAGAATATTGCGTGATACGAATGAGATCACAAGCAAGGAGGAAATAGAAAAAATGAGTTTACAGATGGAAAAATTAGAGCACAACATGGCTAAGATTACAATCGAGGTACCTGTGGAAGAAATGGCAAAAGCTGTTAATGCTGCTTATTTAAAAAATAAGAACCAGATCTCTATTCCGGGCTTCCGTAAAGGAAAAGTGCCGCTTGCTATGGTAGAAAAAATGTATGGCAAGGGTGTATTTTTAGAGGATGCTGCAAATGCTGTTATTCCGGGTGCATATGACAAAGCAGTTAAAGAATGTGAAGAAGAGATCGTATCCACACCAACGATCGACGTGGTACAGTTAGAGCCTGAAAAAGCATTCATCTTTACTGCAGAAGTTGCATTAAAGCCGGAAGTTGAGCTTGGTAAATACAAAGGTGTCAAGATCGACAAAATCGAAACAGAAGTAACAGAGGACGAAGTAAATGAAGCAATCGACCGTGAAAGAAAGAACAATGCACGTGAGATTACAGTAGAAGACCGTCCGATTCAGGATGGCGATAAGGCTACGATCGACTTTGAAGGATTTGTCGACGATGTCGCTTTCGAAGGCGGCAAGGGCGAGAACTACAGCCTGGAGCTG
>ERZ780178.2342-NODE-2342-length-11100-cov-6.377999_pt1 | contig 11100 bp, 13 predicted proteins | sample MGYA00511018_ERZ780178 | MGnify/ENA primary metagenome ERZ780178 (study PRJEB29588, sample SAMEA2151439) | human gut metagenome | biome: human gut; feature: human-associated habitat; material: faeces | place: Denmark | collected 2008/2010 ...
CCCGTCAGTTCATTCAGACCCCGCTGGGCAGCTTCGTCCAAATCTTCATCCATATAAATCAAACTGCCGGGCAGCTTCATATCATGGAAGACTTCACCCTCTTCTTCTCCGGCACGTTTAACCAGCAAGACTTTCAACTGCTCTCCGTCAAAACCAATCACCACACAGTCTACCGAAATATGATTGTTTGCCAATGGCGTATTTTGTTCCACGTTTTGCATAATATTTTCGTTTAAGCGCTGCAAATATAATGAGGTTTTTCAAATATGCAATAAGTAAAAAGAATATTTTTACAATGTTATAAAGCATTATTTTTCAAATATATACATATCGTATATCTTACAATATCATCTTATTGTGTTATCGTATAAAATACAATATGTAATTTAAATCCGTAGCAGCAAGGGGTAATTGTAGCAGATACAATAACTATGAAGTACCTAATTCTTAAGGATTTCTATATCCGTACATTTATCTTGCCAGAGGGGGACATATTGTATTGCAGACGTATGTGAAAAAGGTACCCACGGCTCTTTCATTTAAACTTTGATGTAGGTGTATTGATCCTCCCATCCACTTATTACCGAAAGCAGGAACTTTAGTGCATCTGATACATAACATGTTACGAATATGTTGAAATTATAGATTATTTCATTTTTGAGCCAGCATACGCATTATTCCGGTAAAGTTCATAGGACATAGAATCTTTTCTCGGAAGACATCCACAGGCTCGGCACGGGCCAGAGCCTGCCATACACGATACGCCACATAGAAAAGCGCTCCCAAACCGGCAAGGCCTCTTGCCACACCGGTCATCTTTGAGCAGAGCGGCATCATTTCCACATACAGATTCTGTAAAATCTGATGCAGGTTGTCAAAATCTATAGCCAACAATAACATAATGAAAGCGGATTAGGAATAATTGCCAATAACGTTCGTTCGGTGAGCCGTAGAGTGCCATCACGCGGTCCAGGTCGTTCCGTTTCTTGGCGCGCAGGTAGGACACCCCGATGTTCTTGTTGGTGTAATACTGTACCAGACTGCGGTTTTGCAACATGTCGTTGTAGCAGCGGTCGATGATATCCATCCTTTCCTTGTCGTTCATGGAAAGCCCGTTCTCGTTGACCACCGTCTTCAAATCGTTCAGCAGATGGGCACTTTCTTCCAGCAGTTTGGTGTACCCCAAAGCAATCGCGCTCAGTTCTTCCGGCGTAAAATACGGGTCGCTGAGCATACGCTCGAAGCTGGTGACATAGATGTCCGTGATATCGCCCACCATCAGGATGGTCTGCTGAACCTTGCGGGCATCCCGGACAAGGTTCTTGACCTTGCGAAGCCCGTCGTAATACTCCTTGCCCTGCCGGTAGATTTTCACGGTTTCCTGAAAACTATTCGCCATATTGGTGGCAGTGGAGGACGTGTGAACGATGTTCTTGGCGGCATTGATGATTCCCTGCGCCAGATTGCCCGGGTCGCTCACTACCCATTGGGCTTTCGCTGTGAGGCTGACAAGGAAACAGCCCATGCACAGCATAAGAATTTTCTTTTTCATGATGTTCCTGTTTTTAATTGTGAATAATTCTGTTAAAAGTCAGATTCCCATTTTCCGTCCTTTGGACGGCGGGTTCCGGAGGATAGGCTTGTGTACCGGTCTCGGACGGTCTACCTCTGCCACTTTTTCTTTCCCGTGTCTGAGGAATGCGAAGAATTCGTCTGCATACGGCCTGCGTCCGGTCATTCTGACGAAACGGGCGTCCAGCTCCCGGTAGGCTTTCTCCGCCTGGCACGAGCGTTCCGTCGCGGAAGCGTTCTTGTCTATGCCGTACTTGGTGAGAAAGTCAGGACTGATATGCAGTATGTCGTGGACGGCATCCGGCGAGGCCGCAATCCGTCCCAAATTCTCCAGTTCCCCATTCAGCTTTTCCAGGTAGAAATCCGGCAGACGGACATCCCCGATGCTTTCCGCTGCCTTTTCCGCATTCCTGCACAGGCGGCTTTCCAATGCCACCCCCTCGTCATATGCCGGTTCCGGTCCGGAACGGTGCAGTCTGTCAAGCCTGTCATAATCATCCGCAAGCCCGTACCTGAGTGCCACATACCGTGAGGGCGGCATAAGATACACAGCCAGGTTGCAGAGTTCCCACACGTCACTCTCTTTCCGATGGAAATCCAGAATCCGTACAGATGACCGTACTTCTTCCGGTGACGGCCGTTCCTGCTTGCTTTCAGGATATACCTTCAAGTAAGCATCCCGCATGAACGTGTGCATGGCGAGCATTCCGTGGACGGAATCGGCTTTTTCGGGATTGACATCCGCAAGCCAGCAACCGTTCTTCTCCATGAAATACGTGTTTTTCAATGCCGTCATCAATTCTGACCTGTCCGTTTCCACCGTTTTTTCCGGTGTCGGGAACAGGTGCGAGTTTGACAACAGGCAGGCAACTTGGGTAATCACATCCTCGGACTTCCTGTACCGCCTGACCAGTTCCGTCAGCTTCCGGTACTCCTTTTCCCGGACGAACTTTCTTATCTGTTTCATCACTTCCGTCAACTCCTTGAGGCGTGGCTCGTCCAGATAGCGGCGTTGCTGTTCTTTTATCCATTCTTCCATTCCCATGATTCATGATTGTTTTTCGGTTTCCATATGATTTCAATCCCTATCACTTGTTTCGCTTGCTTTCTGCCAACTGCTTGATGGCAAGTTCGATGTTGCCACCGATTCTTTCCGTAAGCCGCATAAGTTCAAGTTTCTCGGTTTCTTCAGTAGTGTAGCATATGTACTCCTCAAGTGAGACTTCCGTGGCATAGACCGCCGACTGCGTACCGCCCAGACCAATCCAGACTTCCTTGTACTTTCTGGACGGATTGTTCGCCATATTGATGGAAAGTATCTGTGCCCGCTCCTTGTCGGTCAGACCGAGCAACGCTTGGATCTCATCGAACTTGTTCATATACTTGCGCTGGTCAAGCAGAATCTTACAGTCACTATTATTAATGATGGTACCCTTGACAATCGGAGAAGAAATGATGTCCTCCACTTCCTGGGTCACGACCACGGCCTCGCCGAAAAATTTTCTGACGGTCTTGAAAAGATAGCGGATGTAATTGCTCATATTGGCGGATGCCAATGCCTTCCAGCACTCTTCGATAAGGATTATTTTCCGGATACCTTTCAACTTGCGCATCTTGGTGATAAAAGTCTCCATGATGATGATGGTGACAATCGGAAGCAGCACTTTGTTATCGCGAATGTTGTCCAGCTCAAAAACGATGAAGCGTCTGTTCAGCAAGTCCAACTGCTTGTCGGAGTTGAGCAGGAAGTCATATTCACCGCCACGGTAATAGGGTTCCAGCACATTCAGGAATCCCCATACATCAAAATCCTTCTCACGGGTTCGCTTCTCTTTCAGGATATCCTGATACTCGTCACGGATAAATTCATAGAAGGTATTGAAGGAGGGTTTTATGCTGCTGTCCCTGCGGATTTTCTCCAGAAAGAGATTGACCGCATTGGATAGCGCCACTTCCTCGGCACGTGTCGGCGGCTCGTCGTCACGCTTCCACAGGGTAAGGATAAGCGTCTTGACGGATTCTTTCTTCTCGATATCGAAAATCCCGTCTTCCACGTAAAAAGGATTGAAAGCTATCGGGTCTTTTTCTTCATAAGTGAAATAAATCCCGTCCTCGCCGTGTGTACGCGCATGGATAAGGCTGCACAGTCCCTGATAGGAGTTTCCGGTATCCACTAACAGCACATGCGCACCCTGCTCGTAATACTGGCGTACCATGTGGTTGGTGAAAAAAGATTTCCCGCTGCCCGAAGGGCCGAGGATGAATTTGTTCCGGTTGGTGATTGTGCCGTTCTTCATCGGCAGGTCGGAAATATCCAGATGGACGGGTTTTCCGGTCAGGCGGTCCACCATGCGGATGCCAAACGGAGAGAGCGAGTCCTTGTAGGAGGTTTCCCCGATGAACAGGCACAGGGCCTGCTCGATAAAGGTGTGGAAACTCTCCTCGGACGGGAAATCTCCGGCATTGCCGGGTATCGCCGCCCAGAACAGGGTCGGCACATCCACCGTGTTGTGGCGCGGTTTGGCTTCCATCAACGCCAGTTGGCTGCCCACATCGTTCTTGATGCGCTTGAGCTTTTCCCGGTCATCGCTCCATGCCATGACATTGCAGTGCGCACGGATGGAAACCAGCCCCTTGCTGTGCGCCTCGTTCAGATACTCCTCAATCCATTCGCGGTTGATCTGGTTGGAACGGCTGTAACGGGAAAGCGAGTGCATGTTCCGGGCGGTCTGCTCGAACTTCCTGAGAATCTCCGCCGAATCGTCGATGAAGAGGTACTGGTTCACGATATGGTTGCACGTGAGCAGGATGCCTATCGGTGCGGCAAAGGACAGGCGGCAGTCGCTCCGGTCTGTCGAAAGCCGTTCATACCGGCAGTCGGTGGATACGTTTGACGGCAGGTCTTCCGGATCGGAAAGCGTATGAAGGCAAAGGTAATTGTCCCCGACCTTCATTTCCCCTGCACCGAGAGACAGATCCTGCAAGCAGGTGGTGTCTTCCTGGGACATGGAAAAATATTTCTCTATGATGCCGGCTGAATTCTTGGTTCCGATAATTTCCTCATCCGTCAGGCGGATGATACGGATCAGACCGCTGTCGTTCACGATGCGCTCGAACTGCCCGCAACTTTCCATAAAACGGGTAACGGTTTCCTTGTCCTGCATCTCTTTGGGAATGATGAATCCCCGTGTAAGCGCGTTGAAACTGCTGGTTGTCCGGCTGTGCTCTTTCGTGGTCTTCGTCAGGAAAAGGTAACAGGTGTGCTGCAAGTACGGCCGTTCGTTGAAATGCCGCTCGAAACTGCGGCTCAGAAAACTCAGGTCTTCCTTGCAGATGTCCGGCCTGTAACCCTCTTCGATGAAGAAGTCCTGCTTATGCACGATGCTGTAGTTCGGCAATACCTTGACCGCCTTCGCCCAGGTGGAGTGCATGGACTCGTACTCGGCCCGTGTCAGCGTGAAGAGTTCCGGCAGTTCCACCCGGTATGCCACGGTGATGTCCGCATCCTTGCTGATGATGCAGCCGTTCTCCACGGCCAATAACGGAAACTTGCTTTCCAGCGTGGCTGTTTTCATTACGTTTTTCATGCCTTTCTGTTTTTAATAGTTGAAGAAAAACAACCGGAGGAACTTTCTCCGGCTGATGATGTAGCGGGGATGGCTGCGCAGCGCATGGAGTTTCATAAGCCCCCATTCGCCGTATTTCGTGTTCATGCTGAAGGTCGCCCAGACCAGCACCAATGCGGAGATGACCCCGAAACCGATGCAGACCCACTGGCCTATGCCTGCCATGTACATGATGACGAACACCACGAACAGGGCGAGCAACCCTCCGGCAAAGATGAACAGGTACTGGCTCTTGAGTCCCTTGAACTCCGGGCTGCGACCGATTCCCTTGTTGACAGGATACTTCGCCATATTACAGGAAGAATGAACGTAAGATGGTGGCAGCCACAATCAGGAAGATACACGCACCGAACCAGCTGGCGGCGGTCTTTGAAGTGTCCGGGTCACCCGACGAGAACTTGGAATATACCTTCACGCCCCCGATAAGGCCGATAACGGCGCCGATGGCGTAAATCAACTTGGTTCCGGGATCGAAATACGAAGTGACCATGTTGGTCGCTTCCGAGATACCGGCGATACCGTTGCCTTGGGCGAAAGCCCCCATTGAAACCAGCAGCGTCATGGCTGCCAAAAAGAATCTTTTTTTCATGTGTCGAAACTTTTAATTGGTGAGACAAAAATGATTTCGACTGCGAATATATAGTGCTTAATCCATTGATTTACAAACTGTACGACTTGTGACACCTTATGACGTCACGTTACATCGGCAAGGGGTTTTCAAGCATTCAAAAAGGGTTTTCCCGGCAATATGAAACAGTAAAAACAGGGATAAGGAGAAAGCGGCATTTCATTTCTTCCGGCAAAGGTAGCCCCGTGTCCCGGGAAACCCGGCAAGGCGGCCCTGCGGGCTGGTTGCCGTGAAATAATCATCCTCGCTGCGCTTGCGGTATTTTTTCACGGCAAGCCTTGCGGGATTCCGGACCGGGGCGGAAAAGCCTTCAGGAAATAAAATACCGTTCGGTTTGAATGGATATATGTAAAAACAAAAAACAGAAGATAACATGGAAACAAGAAACAATCAGACAGTGGCTTTCACGGGACACCGTAAGGAACGTATTCTGCAAGGGTCCGGAAACGATTCCCGGATACTTGCACAAATCAGGGAAGCTGTGACCGGAGTGGTAACAGAACTGTACGGGCAGGGATACAAGGAATACTACACCGGGATGGCCAGCGGATTTGATATGACTGCTGCGGAGGCGGTCTTGCAGGTCAGGGAGAGATACGAAGATATCAAGCTCATAGCGGCAGTACCTTTTCGGAAACAGCCCTTGTGGTTTGAAGCGGAAGACCAGCTGTTGTATGCCCGTCTGTTGGAAAGGATGGACCGGGTGGTCATGGTTTCCGAGAATTACCACAAGGGCTGCTACCTTCGCAGGGATGAATACATGGTGCGTAAAGCGGATACAGTCATAGCCTATTGGGATCTTGTACCGAAAGGGGGAACATTCTACACGGTGAACAAGGCGTTGGAAAGCGGAAAGTCGGTCATCAATCTTTATGAAAGGATGAAATAGCGGCTGTCTGTATTGGAATGGAAAAGCGAAGTGTGAAAGCCGGTCGGCCTTCACACTTCGCTTCTTTTCATATATACATTACCTATTCCTCAGAACCGGAAGAGAGGGCACGCTGTTTCCTCCGTTCCTCCTTCTTCGCTTTCTGTTGCTTCTTCTTGACCTCCATTTCAGCCATAATCTGCTTTAAGGGCTTGACCGTTTCCGGGTTTTCACGCTTGAATCGTTTGAAATAGATACTTTCAATGAACTGCGGAAGCGGGGCTTTCCATGCCTCCTGCTTGTGGTTGTCTATCTTGCCGAGCTTGTCGGGGTTCAGACCCAGTTCACGGGCCATCTGTACCTGCTTGTCCGAAAGGCGGTGACGCTTCTGCGCCACCATCCATTTTTCCAATATCGCTTTTGTCATTGCCATCGTTCATTTTTTTTGCAAAGATAGAATTTTTGCATTGATTTCTCTTAAATACTTGTTTGTCAGCATTATCTTATAGTCCATACCTGTTGGCGGAATTAAATTATAGGTATAGGCGTTTAGTGCGCACTAACTTTATGGATTTTGCCTACTTTTGCAGGCATGGAACAACGCGATAAATTCAAAGGAGTGGAATCAATCAAATTTTATAGTCGTTTTACCGATGATGCCTCATGCCTTGAGTACTTGTCCTCGATAAAGTGGGCAGACGGCTTCAAATGCAAGAAATGCGGTCATACCAATTATTGCAATGACAGATATCCCTATTCTCGCCGTTGTACACGCTGTAAGTATGACGAGAGCGTTACCAGCGGAAGCATGTTCGACAAGATAAAATTCCCGCTTGTCTACGCTTTCCACATAGCCTTCAAAATATCGACAAAGAAGAAATGGATGTCCTCTTTGGAACTGGCGGAAGAATATTGTATGCGTCAGAAAACCGTATGGGAATTCAAGCGTAAGATACAGAAAGCCATGCGGAGCAGCGGTAATTATCCTCTTAAAGGAGAGGTACATGTCGATGAGTTTTATATCGGAGGAGAAGAGGAAGGAATCATTGGACGAAGCACGGAAGGCAAAAAGAAGCTTGTGATAGTCGCGTTGGAGATTGTCCGAGACGGCGTGGGACGTGCGTATGCCCAAGTGATAGATGATGCTTCGGCAAGTTCTTTTCGTCCGTTCTTCGACAGATACATATCAAAGGACGCAAAAGTCATAACCGATGAATGGTCAGGCTACCTGCCGTTAAAGAAAGATTATCCAAAATTGGAGCAACGCCCTTCGGATAAGGGCAAAGGGCATCCACAGATTCATATTCACATCATGAACATAAAGGGATGGTTGCGTGGAATACACCACCATTGCTCCAAAGAGCATCTTCAAGGATACCTTGACGAGTATCATTTCAGGTTCAACCGCCGTAATAATATGGACACAATCTTCGATATGCTACTTCGTCGAATGATTTGTCAAAAGAAAACTGACTGATAATCAGCTGTGAATGTAGTGCGCTCTAAACGCCTATACCTATAAATTATAAAAGATTTATGTTTAAAAAGTTGTGCATATTGTTGATATTTAGTAAATTAAAGGTGACTAAACTTTTAATAGACAAATATCGTATGCACAACTTATATGCAATATTCGCAAAATTACTGAACATATGCAAGCAAATTGCCGGCAATTTAGTCAATGAATCCGGGAATGTACCAAGACGAGGAGTCGTCCCTAAATTCTCAGACCTTGAAGTAGTGGCTTTGAACATGGCATCAGAGGCTGTTGGTATTGACAGTGAGTCGCTGTTGTTTGCAAAGCTACAGGAATATAGGGTTGAAATACCCAACCTTATTTCCCGCCGACAATACAATGACAGGCGTAAAATAACTTCCTCCCTATGTAATGCAATCCGAGAAAGAATGGTTTCTAAAATGGATGGTGGTGAAGACTATTTCTGTATTGATTCGAAACCGATAGAAGTATGTCGTATTGCCCGTTCCAAACGTTGCAGTATGGGAAAGAAGGATTTTAGAAAAGCACCTGGGGTAGGATACTGCGCATCACAAAGCATGTATTATTATGGGTATAAACTCCATGCAGTCTGCTGGTTAAGTGGTATCATCCATTCCTTTGACCTCACTAAGGCAAGTGTGCATGACATTCATTACCTGAAGGATGTGAAAGTGGATTATAGTAATTGTACAGTCATAGGGGACAGAGGATATATAAGTGCCCAAGTGCAATTGGATTTGTTTGAAACTGCCAATATCAGATTGGAGGTACCATACAGATGTAATCAAAAAGAATGGAAGCCAACATTCCCAGCTTTTGCCAAAGCGAGAAAAAGAATTGAAACCCTATTCTCGCAATTGTGTGACCAGTTTATGATTATAAGGAATTATGCGAAAGATACAGATGGATTGTTTGCCCGGATTATTGGGAAGATTAGCGCACTTACAATCCTTCAATATATTAACTACAAAAATGAAAAGCCTATTGGCAGAGTTAAATATGCGCTATTTTAATTCCGCCAACAGGTCATGCTAATAAAACTATATAAAGTTTTCGTTGTCGGCACAGAATGTAGCCGTGCATACCACCTTGCCTGTTCCTACGTTCGTAACCTGGAAGGTGTAATCCCCTTGCCAGGCCTCGCTTTTGAGCGAATCGAATGCTTTCCGGCAAGCCTCATAAACCTGTTTGTCACATTCTTCTATCGTACCTTTCTTGGTGAAGAGCTTGCCGGTGATACCGAGGGCTGACTGGAAGGCGTTCTCTATTTTCCCCATCTCTTCGAGAAAGTCGGGGTGTGAGGCCGACATGCTGGAGAAGCCGTAGGTGTAAGTCACTTCCGTCACAGGATCGTCATCATCGCTGCAAGCGGTGAAGGTGAAAGTAAGGATGGCGACAGCCATCATCGTCAGCAGTGCTGACATTTTTTTGATTGAACTTTTCATTTTGATTTATTGTTTTTGAAATTTACAATACTTCGGTAAATTTTTACCGAAAAATTAAAAGTTAAACAATAGAACCGGCAAAAGCTGGTTCGAAAACACTAAAGAGGTCATTGAAATGTTGTCAAAAACGAATGGTTAAGCATGAAGAAATGTACTGAAAAAAGAGTGCTAACCTGCTGGTAATAAAGGTGGAAAGTATTGCATAATTCGTTGATTTTTAGTAAATTAGAAGTCTCCCAACTCTTCTGATTATGACTAAAGAAACACTCCTTATGCAATACCAATCCGAGTGCCTATCGGCTCTCAAATCAGTCGTGAATATACACAAACCTTTTGAAAAAACGTTCATGGATGCAATGAAATTATTCATGGCCATCCCTGATCGTATAAACTTCCTCCAATTGGGTAGGTATGGACGTTTTTCGGAACAGACCTACCGTAACCTTTTTGAGCATGAAACTTTCGACTGGTTTGCGTTCAACGGCTCTATCATCAGCAAGCATCTCACAGGTAAAAGAAAAGCCATCGCCATCGATCCTTCCTATATCCCCAAATCAGGCAAGAAGACACCTTGGATAGGTTACTTCTGGTCTGGTTGTGCAGGAGAGTACAAGCGTGGATTGGAAATCATGGGCATCGGTGTCATAGACATCGACAACCATGAATGCATGACTTTAGGTTCCATTCAGACACCGGATTGTAAAACCTTGGATAATATGGACAAGAACCTGGTTGACTGGTATAGTAGCTATCTCATCAGTAGAAAAGACAAGCCTACAGAGCATATCCAAAACGCTGGTTGCAGACGCATTCTTTTCCAAGGAAACTTTCATAACGCCTATGTGTGAGAGTGATTTCCATGTCATCAGCCGCTTTAGGAATGACGTAGTCCTATACTATCCGACATTGGAAAAGAAAACAGGAAAACGTGGCCATCCAAAGTGGTTTGACGGAAGAATCGACTTTGCCAATCTGGATCTGACCCGGTGCAAGGAATACGAGGTGAACAAAGGAAAGCTATACGGATTGAGGGTATATGCAAAAGCTCTCAAAAGGTATGTTTCCTTAGCCATCTGGTATCCGATGGACGGGAGGACAGACAAGTGGCAGCTTTACTTCTCTACAGACGATTCGATGGATGGACGGGAGGTTCTGGATTATTACAGAACCAGGTTCCAATTGGAATTTTGAGAGATGGTAAGCAACATGCAGGAATCACCAACTGTCAGTCAACCGACTTCAGAAAGTTGGATTTTCACTTCAACGCATCGCTTGCTGCTGTCAACTTGGCCAAAGCGGCATGTAAGAGGCTCGGAATAACCTATTCCATATCCTCTTGCAAGTCTTTCATACACAATGCTTATATGCTTGAACGATTTATTTGCGTGTTCGGGATTAGCCCAGACTCGCAAGTTATTGACAAACTTTTCAAAGAACTCATTTTATTTACTGCCAGAGCCGCT